>Ga0315282_10005260_pt1 | contig 22118 bp, 19 predicted proteins | sample YL17G07_20_MG_FD_203693 | JGI IMG/M metagenome (GOLD analysis project Ga0315282, IMG submission 203693) | Sediment microbial communities from Yellowstone Lake, YNP, Wyoming, USA - YL17G07_20 | ecosystem: Environmental > Aquatic > Freshwater > Lake > Sediment | place: USA: Wyoming | collected... | reverse complement strand
TCCAATCTGAAAATGCAAACATCGTCGTGGCAGGGGGAGTTGAAAGTATGAGCAATGCTGAATTTTATGTGCCTGGAGATATCAAATGGGGCATTGGGGGGAAGAAAGGGATGCCCCGTGGGCACGGAGACCTCTCCATATGGGGGATCCCTTTCTATGACCGGATTCAAAGAGCGAGGGTGATGTCACAGCCTGAAGAGAGATATGGAATATTGCCGTCCATGATGTCTTGGGCCGAAACAGCAGCCAAGGAGGAGGGTATCCGCCGCGAGGATTGCGATCAATGGGCCTTAGAAAGTCATAGAAAAGCCTGCAGAGCCATGGAATCAGGCAAATTTCAGGAAGAGATTGTGCCCGTTCTCGTGCCAAATCCAAAAGGGGGCCAGATGAGAGTAGATCGGGACGAGAATCCTCGGCCGGATACAACCTTGGAGCAATTGTCCAAACTCAAACCCGTAATGGGAGGGGTTTGTACGGCAGGAAACTCATCCGCTGAGAATGACGGGGCTGCTGCCTGTGTAGTCACCTCCGAAGAGATTGCGAGAAAACTTGGAATAGAACCGATGGCCTGCACAAAGGCCTTTGCCATTGCGGCCAGCGATCCGCGGCGCACCTATACAACTGTCCCGATAGCAGTGAAGAAGGTGATGGAAAAATCCGGTTTGGCGATTCAAGAGATGGATCTGATCGAACTCCAAGAGGCCTTCGCCGCCCAGGTGCTTGCAGATCTGAAAATGATGAATCTCATTGAGAAGGATTTCCAGAGAATAAACGTTAATGGATCGGGGATCTCCTTGGGACACCCCATTGCCTGTACAGGCACCCGTGTCTTGGTCACGCTCCTTCACGAGATGAAGCGCCGGAATAGCCGTTATGGCTTGGAATGTATCTGTGGGGGAGGGGGCTTGGGCATAGCAGCTATTTTCGAAGGGAGGACGTGATGAACATCCGGGAGGTAATGGTCGTCGGATCCGGTTGAATGGGCAATGGTATTGCTTAGGTCTGTGCTCAGGCCGCTATCCCAGTGTTCATGGTTGATATTAGTGTTGATATCCTGAACCGGACGATGAAAAATATCGGTTGGTGGGTGGGCAAATTCAACGAGAAGGGCAAAGCGACGGAGAGTCTGGAAACCATCATAGGTCGGATTCGGACCAGCACGGATTGTGGGGCCGCACCTGAAGTGGAGTTCGCAATAGAAGCTGTTTTTGAGAAATTGGATGTCAAGCAGGAGATCTTCAGAAAGCTCGATGAGGTCTGTCAGGCTGCGACACGCCTTGTTAGTAACACCCTGGCCATTCCGATCACTGAGCTCGCATCTGTAACCAATCAGCCAGAAAAAGTCCTGGGATTTCATTTTTTTAATCCTTTACCGATCATGGAGGTTGTGGAGGTCATCAAGGGGATAGAGACCCCAGAAGAAGCCATGCAGGCTGGTGTCGATTTTGTATGCAAAAATCGAATGAGATATAGGAACCTGATCTTCGAAACGAATCGGAGGGATCGGTAGAAGAGGGAAGGTGGAAACCATGTTTTTTGAACTGAATGAGGAGCAGAGGGCATTTCAAAAAAAGGTTCGGGAGGTTTATGAGAGCAAGGTGAGCCCTCTGGTCGAGGAGTATGAGGAAAAGGAGACTTTTCCTGTTTCCCTTTATCCTACGCTGGGGGTAGAGCGACTTCTCTGTCTTCGGTGTCCAGAGAAATATGGTGGTCCTGGGTTGGACAAAGTTTTTGAATGCATTTCGATGGAGGAGTTGAATCGAATCTGTGCGGGCATCGGCGCAGGCATTATGGTCCACGGAGGTCTCGCTACCGATCCTCTCCTCCGATTCGGTTCTGAGGATCTGAAGCACAGATACCTACCCGCTGCTGCCCGGGGAGAAAAGATTGGTGCCTTTGCATTGACGGAACCGGATGCAGGATCGGATGCCTCTGGAATTCGGACGACAGCCCTCAAGGATGGAAATGGCTACCGCCTCAATGGCTCGAAGACCTTCATCACCAATGGTACGATCTGTAATTTTTTGACCGTTGCTGCCTATACAGATCCTGCCCAGAGGGGGACAGGGATCAATCTTTTTCTGGTGGAACGCGAGGATCCCGGATTCTCTGTGATAAAGAAGTTGGAAAAACTTGGGAACCATTCCTCAGATACCGCAGAATTGGCTTTTGATGACTGTTTTGTTCCCAAAGACAGGATGATCGGAAAGAATGAAGGAGGTGGATTGGAGCAATTGGAAGAAACACTCAAATCGGGACGGATTACATATGGGGCAAGGAGCACGGGAGTGGGGCAGGCGACATTTGATGCCATCCTCCCTTATATCAAAGAAACCCAGAGGTATGGTGAGCCTCTGCGAAGATCGCAGGCAATTCGGTTCATTTTGGCGGAGATGGCGATGTCAATTGAGGCAATGAGATATATGACCTATCGAGGAGCTTGGCTTTATGATCAAGGTGTTGCGTCGATGAAGGACGCCTCGATCGTGAAGCTCTTCTGTACGGAGTCTGTTCAGAGGATCGTTCAAAAGGCAGTGGCTATACAGAAGAATATTGGCCTCATAATGGAGAATCCAGTTCAGAGATTTCTGCGGGACGCTCGATTATTGAAAATCCCGGAGGGGACTTCTGAAATCCAACATTTGGTGATCGCAAGAGGGTTGGGGCTTTAGGAGGTTGCTGAAAAACCTCTTAAACGCTCAATATATCATGCTGAACCTTGGACTGATGAAGGTCAGGCCCGTTTCAGCATTTGGGTAATGAAAAATCATCTTGGGACAAGAGCGGAGAAAAGGCGAAGCACATCTAAGGAGAAATAGGAAGGCAGACCAACTGTTTTTTGATCAGGTTACCTGCCACTGCTACAATGAAGGTCTCCAAGGCTATCCACCCCGTGGCTTTGGAGGTCCCCTGTCATTTTCTTATTGAGCTCTTCACACAGGCGTTATGAGAGAGGAGATGAGGTGAGATGAAAGTAGTCAAAATGGATAAAATTGCCAAGGAAGTATTAATCGCTCCAATATTTACAGGGCCAGAGGTAACAAGGCAGGTACTCCTGCCAGAAAGCAAAGAGTATGAAGTGCACATAATAAACTTCGGGAAAGGTGTCCGAAATAAATTTCATTCCCACGATTGTGAACAGATCCTGATAGTCACCGGAGGAAAAGGCGTTGTCGCCACGGAGGCAGAAGAGAGGGTCGTGACCGTTGGTGACATTGTGCTTATCCCTGCTGGCGAAAAACACTGGCATGGCAGTACTGAAAATTCAGATTTTTCCCACATTTTCGTGATAAGGGTGGGAAACAAACTAACGCAATTGGAGGATTAGCGACTATTCCTGGATTTCCAACGATGAAAACACGATGAACCGAAGAAGGGATAATATCTCAAACTTTCCCATTCCGATCAAGGGGCCTGAATATATTAGAAACAAGGCCAAGTTTGTTATCCATCCATCAATCATCAAGTGCCAAGAAGAAACCTGGGAGATCTATTTTTTACCCCATGGAGGTTGCACGGAAGCCATCGTCCGAGAGTTGAATAAATCCAAGAGCAATATGCTTGCCCAATCCTATTCCTTCACTCCCGCCCCTATTGCCAAAGCCTTGTTGGACGCCCATAAGAGAGAAGTTAAAGTGGAGGTTATCCCGAATAAGAACCAAAAGACAACACAATCATTTGCTTCATTGGAGTTTATTCTAAATGAGGGTATTGCCTTTTTTTAACCTGTTTCTAATCTATTGGTTTCTTGTTTTGGAAGGCTGTGCAGTAGTTAGGGTCCCTTATAAAATAATTAGAGGAACTTTAAAGGGAAGCGTATGGGTGGTAAAGGGGACGTATGAATTTACAACTGGCACAACGAAACTTTTATATAAAATTGGAGAATTTACTTTTGAGGTGGTGAGTGCTCCTTTGGACTGGCCACTTCTTAGCAAAGACATCGAGACAATTGACGGTCTGCCCGTTAAAGAGGCAATCCGTTTAGGTCGGGTAAAAAATTCCCCTTATAGAGTGAATGGAAAGACTTATTATCCTATGTCTGTGGCGAAAGCTGAAAATTACGGTGAAACCGGAATTGCATCCTGGTACGGCTACGAGACCTTACAACAAAAGGGAGGTGACATGACCGCCAATGGCGAGGCATTTAATCCAGATGGGTTAACCGCTGCACACAAATATTTACCCCTTCCAACTCATGTTAAAGTCACAAACTTAGAGAATCACCGTTCCATCATTGTAAGGGTGAACGATCGGGGGCCCTTCCCAAGTGAGCAGAATCCGAAATCCGGGGACAGAATAATTGATCTAAGTGCGGGTACTGCCAGAAGACTAGGGTTTTATGGAAAGGGGACAACAAAGGTTAAAGTTGAAGTAATTCAATTGAAAGAGGAGTAGTAGAGGAGCAAATAGACAGATTCATTCTATGCACCTCCTTTGCTGACATGCTTAAAAAGTGCATTGATGACGCCAAAAGCCAGTACGAATCGTGTATCGATGAATGTGAGAACTGAGATTTAACAACCAGAAAAAAATTAAGAGGTTCAGACCGAGACTGTCAGAAGATAAAAAATATTTTTCTGCCTCGATGGTTCTGACCCGTCTTTGAGTTTCTTGAAAGGGAGACCCAATGGTATGGAGGGGGATGTCCAAAAAGTGTGGAAGTCAGGATTTGGTTTTATGGGGACTGCAAAGTGAGTAAATACCTCGAAGCGAGCAAATGCTTTCCAAATAGCAATTGCTTCAAAATGAGTAAGTACTTCGTTTCTAAAATCGTGATTGTTCAAAATCGTGCATCCATAAAACCTTTTAAGTAGTAATTGATAATTCTTGATAATTCTTGTTGAAGTTTCCGTTCAAAATTAGTAGACTTTTAGAAAACCACATGGTTTCGAATCAACCCCCCAACCATGAGTATGGAGAGATCAAGCAGGACCGCATATGAATAGGTGTCCCTATACTTGGCTCTATTCGCTGCTTGCAGTTTTCTTCTGATTGATGTATCAGGTTATCAATGATTCTCCGAGGGGATGCGGGTGGGTAAGATCAAAACTCTTCATAAATTGATTAGAGAGAGGAAGTACCGTTTAATATTGAGTCAATTAGCAAAGAAGATTGGATTTCATTTTGTACCACCTTATCCATCGAGCCTTTTTATTGAACCAAATAATACCTGTAATTTGAAATGTCCCCTTTGCGTAACCGGAACAGGAGATATGAACCGGCCAAAAAGGTTTATGAAGTTTGAAGAGTTTAAACAGATTATTGACCAAGGAAAGGCACATGTTAAAGACATTCAATTATGCAACTATGGGGAACCCTTTCTAAATAAAGATATATTTCGTATGATAGACTATGCTGTTTCGAAGGGAATTGTCGTGCTTACAAGCACAAACGGCACGTTTTTTAGATCAGAAGACATTTGCAAAGAAGTGATTCGCAGCGGGCTGCAACATTTGATCATAACTCTTGATGGTGCAGATCAGGACACAATTAGTAAATACAGAGTAGGTGCTGATTTTAATGAGGTATTAAACGGATACAAACTTCTTGTTGATACAAAGAGACAACTTAATTCAAAAACACCAACGATAGAATTGCAATTTATGGTAATGAGACATAATGAACATCAAAACATCAAGGTTAAGGAAATTGCTCAGAGGTTGGGAGTTGACATGTTTTGTGAAAAAACTATTGGGTTGGATTATAGAAATACCGCGCTTGCAAGGGAATTTTTGCCAACAGACTTGTCAGAAACTCGCTACTTATTGGATGAGGACGGAACTTATTCGCTTAAAGGAAAAATGTATAATAAATGTAATTTGATTTATTCTGTCTGTGTTATTAATTCTGATGGGTCAGTTGTCCCTTGTTGTTACGACGCATATTCTCATTTTATTATGGGAAATGTTTTTGAAGAAAGTCTAAAGAACATTTGGAAAGGAGATAAATATAGGAATTTTAGAAAAACGTTAAGAAAAGATAGAAAAAGTATTTCAATCTGTAATATTTGTTCTGAAGGAAGATACGTTATTAGCAAACAAACCAAAATAGATTGAACATTGGAGATTAGAGAAATGATGGGCCATCCCCCTTGACCCCAAACAAGTCGTTTCCTTTGAAGAACTCCTCATCTCTTAGGTAGCCTACCAAGAGGTCCTTACCACATTACTTGTGGAGAAAGGAATATTCAGTTAAGAAGAATTTCGGAAGATGGTGAAGATTGGTTGGCAGGTCACGAGATGGAGAGAAAAAATAAAGAAGCGTAAAAGAAGGAGGTTTGTGATTACGAAGTCTATATTAATGGCTATTTTGATAGGTGGAGTAGTCTTGCCAGTAGTTTCTTCTTGTGCCACGGTGCCAACCCAACCTCTCGCTTCAGGCGAAGTAAGATTGTTAAGCGTAGATTTTCGAGGAGGCGAGAGTATCAACGCGTATATATCATTTGTGGCTAATATGTTTTTTGAAGCAGGCGGTAAGCCCGAGATTAAGAAAGCCTGTTTCTATTGGTCAGGGGAGGGGCCACACTGTTTTGATGCAATGTATGTAACTTTTGGACTGCAGAGAACATTCCAAGTTCAACTTCCTGGTCTTAGCACTGGTTCATATAGCGTAGAATGTCATGCGGAATATATCCAAGACGGAGAGGCTCAAAAGACTCATGTGATATCTACTCAAATCTTTGTTGCTCCCACATAGCAGCGAAGGGGTCAATGCTAAAGGGTCATACCTAGGATGGAAAATAGAATACCCGATGAAGTCCTTAAAGAAATCTTTCCCAGGAAGCTCAATAGGTGTCCGGCTTCGGAAACGGTGTATACCCAAGTGAAGCAAATGATCCTTTCTGGCAGATTGAAAAAAGGGCAAAGGTTACTACGGGAAGAAATTGCTCAAAACTTCAATGTTAGTGAGATGATTGTATCCAAAGCGTTTTCCCAGCTGAAGAAAGATGGGCTGATAATTAAAAAAGGCAGAGTGGGGTCTTTTGTTGCCTGAACTTTCGGTAATCAAAAGGGTAATTAGACGAGTCCGGCTTATCAACGTAGCATAAGCATAGTGTCCTCCTCGCGAAAAAGGGTGTGTTGTTTACACGATTTGCAGCTTTTTACACAATCTTATCCTTCGAAACAAATCCTTGACATCCATGAGAATAATCTATATTTTCCGGCCAAAAAAGGAATAGGGGATCAGAGGTATTCGAATATTCTTAGAGGTTAAAAGGGGGGATAGCTGGGCTGCTTTTTGAAAATAGAATCTCGGATAGCCCCTTTTTTATTGGGGGAAGAAATTCAAAAGCAAGGCCTGGGCAAGATCTCCGAGGTGAGACAAAGCATAAGATGAAGGGAAAAGAATATGAGAAGTAAAAGTGTTGCAACGTTTGTTTTAATAGGGGTGATGTTATGGCTTGTTTCCCTCACATGGTCTGCACCCATAAATCCGACAATACTCTATTCAAGGGCAGTGAAAGGGATAGGTAGCAAGAGCTATAGCATCCCCACATGTATGATCGCTATTTACACCTGATTGGCGGCGCCTGGGTCGTGCGACATCGGGGTACAATACACAGATGGCGTTACATTGGTTTGTTACGACGCCGATGGCGTTTTTTCGTCCCAGTCGTTCAATATAATATCCGTTGGACCATAGCTATCTTCTGCATGCAGTGCAGGATCGCTTACTCCTTTGAACCACGAATACAAACCACCTCCCGGTTTTCCGTTAGCTCAGCGAGCCATCTGCTTCTTGCTCCGTTCTATGTACTGCAGCGAAAAGGAGAATGAGGGAGTCTCGCCAACGTACGAAGGAGGTGTGTGGTTGAAGAAAACGGGACCATGCTGCACGGTAGACCGCTGGAGGATGCAGGGGAGGATAAAAAAACCCCGGAAAGGGCGGACTTAAAAGCAAGAATGGTTGGGTAGTTTTTGACTGAACTGACCATCGTTACCAACTCATGCACCCCTTGGGCTTTTCGTTCCTTCTGGAGTGCTATTTTTTTTGAATAAATTAGAAAAAAATTCGTCTAACTCCTTGAAAAGGGAAAAGGCTCAAAGACAAAGAAGGTTAGTTTAAGGACCATTGACGAATCTTAAAGGGTCCTTTTTTTAGGCCGTGTGTATATAAATTTCTTGTCTGTTTTTCTTTTTGTTAACACCCAAAACAATAGATGATAGATTGGGAACAATCCAAACGAAACAATGATCCGTCGCGGGGAGAGTTTTCGATCTGTAACCAATTAGGGTTAAAATGAAGAGAAGTGGCGCCCAAATCTTTCTGCTTATTGCAATTTGTTCTTTGGCCATTGCGGCCCCTTCCTTTCTCCAGGGTTGTGGTAGTTTGTCAAGAATTACCCCTTTTTCTACCGATCTAAATTTTGAAAATTCAGATCAGAATGATCAACTTAAAGGCCATCAGCGCGGGTCAAATGCATGTTTATCAAACGAGCTTTTGATTGTATTGTTTTTAGGAACCAATCATCTCAAAAAAATTCCTCGTTTCTGTTCCCTCAAAGCCTCTCTTGATGAAAGAACCTTCTTTCTTCGGTGTTGAAATCGCCCTCCTCCTGCTGTTCATTTCTTAGATTATCTTCTGTTTCTGCAAATTTTGGAAAAAGATTTGCAAAGGCCCACTGAACAGTGGCATGACTTCTTATTTAGGGCGTTCGTGGATGAAAGTTAGACCCGGAAAGAGTAAACAGAGATTAATCTGGGGAATCAATTGAATCGTCTTCGGAGTCGGGGTAGTTTTTGTGCGAGTAGATAGGACAGTGGAACGTCTCATTTTATCACACGAAGCAAAACGGAGGATGGACCAAATGGAAGAGAAAGCTGAAAAGCATTCAAGGAAAGTAAGAACTCGGAAAGGGCTGCTAATCATTTTACTTTCAACTTTTGTTTGTGGGGGGTGTTCGGGGGTTACCCACATTGGTTCAGAAAGCATCGCAAATCCCGAATGGGACAATCTCTCTAATCGTGGGGAAAATGGTGTTAAGCATCCCCCAACTCTGTACCTGGGGTCAAGGTTCATCTATCAAGATATCAGCCCTTTGGATGGCAAGGTTTCCAGCGTCACCATGGAAGTTAAGGAGAGAAAAGAGTTTGAACATAAGCGAGGATATTGGATTGAAGTCACCGGAGAGGGAACAAGCTATTTTGATATATATGATATGAATTTGAATTGGATCGGATTGTTTGGAGATGGAAGGGAACTGGAAACGGCTGAACCATGCTTCGAAATATTCAAGTGGCCTCTAAGGGTAGGCAAGAAGTGGAACAGTGCATATACTCTGCGGGATTATTCCAATCATTCTCACGGGGTTGACCCTCAGAGTTCAAAGATTGCTGTAAACATAAGGACTTATGAAGAGGTTAGAGTCCCTGCCGGTACTTTTAAGGCTTTCAGAATTCGAGCAGGTGAAGAAACGTTTTGGTATGCTCCATCTATAGGTTGGGTAGTAAAAGAAGAAATTGAGTCCTCCCACATGAAGAAGTGGATTCTTCAATTGGTGGAATACCGTATCCCCAAAAGTGCACAAAACCATTTCCAAAATCAACTGCGGCAAGTTAACCGCAGAACTCTGTCAAACCTTGAAACCCGAGGTAACATACCGCGTCAACCCTGGAAATCCCAAATGGAAAGAGGGGTCTAAAGTGATTGTTCTTTAAACATACGGATTGGAGGCGATGATCGTGAAACACAAAAGACTTACGGATAGTAAGATGGAACACCTGACCTTGGAACCTCTTCCGTCTTCGTCACTTTTCAGAGAGGTGCTAAACCCGATTCCTCATATTGAACCGACTCCTTACAACGAAGGTAAAATTGATGAACCCATTGAAGATTTTGAACTCGAAGGGGAAGAGGCAGAATTGAGAATTGAAGAAACCGACGGGATAGAGCCTGAGCCGTCCCTGCAGGAAGAAGAAGTTCCTTTTTATCCGGAGGACATTACGTGCAAATACTTGAAGGGCCTTGAGAAGGTTTCACTCCTCACAACAGCTCAGGAAGTTGCCCTGGCAAAAAAGATTAAGCAGGGGGAGGATCAGATAAAGCTCCTCGAAACAAGGGCCAGCCGTCTCAAGGCTTTGTCGAAGAATAACTTGGAAAAATCAAAACCCAGTCTTTCTGAGACAAAAGAAAGAACTCTCCTTTACAAAAAGGCATCGACCGAGTATCAACAGGCTGTTCTTGAAACTCAAAAGGCGAAGAACGAGCTTATTCAGGCAAATCTGCGGTTGGTCATCAGCATCGCAAAGCGATATGCTAACAGGGGAACCCCATTTCTGGATCTGATTCAAGAAGGGAACATCGGCCTGATGCAGGCTTTGGTGAGATTTGATTATAGGAAAGGCTACAAGTTCAGCACCTATGCTTCATGGTGGATTAGAGCAGCTATTCTGAGGGCCTTTGCAGAGAAGTCGAGAACCATCCGCATTCCGAATTACCTATTCGAGATTAAAGGGAAATTACGGAGATCCTTCAAATCTCTGACGAAGAAACTGGGTCGAGAGCCGAGTTCGGAGGAGTTGGCGAAGGACAGTGGTGTTCCTCTTCAGGACATCGAGAAGATTCTCAATCTCGCAGCGGAACCGATTTCGCTCAATATGCCCATCGGCGAAGAAAGTAGCACCCTTGAAGACTTGATCGCAGATGAACAGAGCGCTTCCCCAAGTGACCGATTACTCGAAAAGGATCTGATCTTTCATACCCGCAAGCTGCTGGCTAGCCTTTCCCCAAGGGAAGAGAAGATTCTCCGCCTTCGGTTTGGAATCGAGAGCAACGGAGAATGCACCCTTGGAGAGATCGGAAGCCAATTTGGGCTGAGCCGGGAAAGAATTCGGCAGATTGAAGCAAAAGCTATCGAACGGTTGCGCGATCCCAATAGACGTAAACAGATCAGAGAGTATTTGGAGTAACTGTTGAGAAAGATTGATTTCCGATAAAAATGGGGACCCTGAGATATTCATGAAGGGGAAGCCTTTTGATGACCCGTATGGTCAGCACACCGATAATTTCATCTCAGACCTGAGAGATAACTTCGGCCCTTATCTGGTCCCGAGGGGCAAGTTATCTGAAATGGGAGACAATAACTGACGCACCGGGTGGAACCGACTTAATCAGCGGCGGTTAGTTATTAGTTATCCTGTTCACCAATAACATTCCAAATCTCTATTGACTATTCATTCTCGGTTTCATAGAATACCCCTCAGATTGATGCTCCCTACGAACAACCCTTAACCCAAACGAGGGTTATATGGAAAGAAGATGCAATTTGACCCTACTCTTGATTGAATGGGGTTTTTGGGTTTACTTGGAAGAAAGTAATAGGGGCTGCCCGTCCGTCCTCAAACCACTAAAGAACAAAAGACGTTCATGATGAAATCCTCGTAACTGGGATGAGCTTTGAAGATTTATGGTTATCCATGAGGCAAAGGAGAAACACCCTTATGAAATGGAAGGACCTGCACTTTAAGGCGACAGAGGTTTATAGGAGGAATTGAGATGAAATCTTTACTTGATCCATCTCAGACAAAATCCTTTTGGATTGTACTAACTGGTTTGTTTTTGATTATTTTCCTTTTCCCTCCCATTAAGCATTATGGTTAGGAATTGTTCTTTACCCTCGGAGGCTTTGGAATCCGCACAGATTTGTTAGTTTATGAATGTATAATGGCTTTCTTAGTGAATTATCTTGGACATCTCATTTTTTCAAAACCAGAGACGAACTAGAATGATGTCACCCTGAAGATAATAGCGATAACGAACCAGAAGGGTGGGGTAGGTAAGACAGCCTCAACCATAAATATAGCACCGGGCTTATCCAGTTAGGGACAAAGGTTTTACTTGTAGACGTGGAGCGGAATAGAAAGAGGTGAGATCATGAGCAAAAAATGGATGATTGTCGTTTTGATTTTTGTGTTGATACTTTTCGGATTCAGCCTCCGATCAATTGCTGGCTGCAAGTCGGACTGCCAAGATGAGTATGAATCAGCGGTTGAATCGTGCAAAGAGCAGCGCGATGATCCAGCTGATGCTGACATGCTTAAAATCTGCATTGATGACGCGAAAAGCGAGTACGAATCGTGTATCAATGAATGTGAGAGCTGAGATCCAACAACCAGAAAAAAATTAAGAGCTTCAGAGGGAGACTGCCGGAAGGCAAAAATATTTTTTCTGCCTCAATGGCTCTAACCTTTCTTTGAATTTGGAGAAGGGGAGGCCCAATGGTATTGAGGGTGGAAGTTGTCTCAGGAGTGTGTAAGTCAGGATTTGGCGTTGCGGGCATTGTCAAGTCTGTTGGTGACTTCTTCCGAGACTGTCGAAAAACCCTGGAAATAGCCATTTTGTGGTCCTTTTCGGTTTGTAAGTTCTTGATTTTTAACGATTCGTAAATTGGCAAAATTGCCATTTTTACTTTTTCGACAGTCTCTCCTGAAGTCATGATTTCAAAAAATCCTCCTTCCGCACAACCTTTCAAGTCATAATCTTCAAAAGATAATTTTCACAATCTCATTTCTAGTATTTACAGGTCACGATGAAAGGTGTAGACTCCTTCCTGTAATCCTCGTTTTTGAAAACCTTGCCCCGATGCAACACTTCAACCAGTAACAAACGGAACGAATCCGGGAGTTGATTTGATTGTCAGATCGTAATTTCTTGGAGGGCGCGTATAGTGGCAAGATATCCGCGGTTTAGAGTTTAAAATTCTTCATTGCCGGTGTGTTTGCTTCTTCTTTAAGTTATTAATAGAAACCTTGAAATTGAGGCAGCGAAGATTAAACAGCAAATCTCACAGCTTTTGGTAGGAAGAAGTCCGAATCTCGCAAGGACATTTCGTCAGTTTCATATCTCTTTCAAAGTGACGTTCCCGGGGGATTTCTCGATGGTTTCCGAAATATCTTTCAGATACTTGGAGATTTTTTCTGCTTCAACAGACGGATTATCAGGAATTTTTGTGATGCCGAGTTTCTCATACTCCTCAAGGGCATATTTCAGTGTAATGTTTTCAATCGTCCTTCCCGGTTGGAAACCGGCTTCGTCCTTGATCCCTTTTGTCGTTTCAACCACAAGCCCAACATTGGTCAAATCATCGAGTATCTGTCGTACAAGCCGGATCGGAATTTCTAATGTATGGGCAATCTGCTTGGTGCTTAATGATTTTTCCCCTTGAGAAAACTTCTTTACAAGAAGGTGAAATATCTTAAGAACAAGAAGCTTTTTCGAAGAAATGCTTAACTGGGAATAATCCGGTTGAAAGCCGAACGTTTCATAATGCTCGTTGGCAAAAGCAATTTCAGCTCCAAAAAGAAGGATCATCCAACTCAATTGAAGCCATACGAGAAGAAGGGGGAGTGCGGCAAGGCTGCCATAGATGGCACCGTAACTTGCCGCCCCGATCTGGAACTTAATGTATATTGTCTGAATCACCTGGTAAATTGTCCCTGCAGCGATCCCTGCCAGAATCCCTGATCGTAAAGGGATTTTCGTGTTGGGCATCATCACGTAAACGAGCGTTAGTAAAACCCACATTGAGACATACGGCAGCAGGCTTAAAAAAAAGAAAATGACCTGGCTGAAAATTCCAAAAAGCGCAATTTTTTGAACGATGAACTTCACCTTGCTTGCCACAACGACAGTGATACTGCTTGAGATGACAAAAAGAACCGGGGCGAGGATCATCATGGTCATGTAGTCACTGAATTTTCGTACAAGGGTCCTCGATTTCTTGACCTCCCAGATGTTGTTGAATGACTCTTCGATTTTTCCCAGTATCGATATCACTGTCCAAAGGAGCAATATGACACCGACCCCGGCGATAATCCCCCCCTTGGTCTGCTCAAGGAGCGAGCCTGAAAAAGTAATAATCTGATTTGTCACGTCCGTTTGCCAGTTTCCTTTTTCTGCCATCTGCAGAATTTGGCTCTTGATAAGTTTTTCAAGCCCGAAACCTTTGGCGATTGCGAAGGCGACCGCAAACACCGGAACAACGTTGAGCAAAGAATAATAGGTTAGGGCCGAAGCATCCTTGGCGCAGCCATCTTTACCAAATTCTTGCCGAGCCAAAAGAATAATCCGCAGACATCTGACAAGAAATGCCTTTACGGTCGGAAGTTCTTTCAACCGGATTGCCCAGATGCCAATCTTAAAGAACTGGATGATTCGCGATATCACCGTCACTCTCCCTTCAAAATGCCTTTCAACTCGACTTCAATTCAGAGGTGCAGTGGGGACAACGTGTTGCCTTCATCGGAATTGCAGAGAAACAGAAGGTGCACTCCTTCGTTGTCGGCGCAGCGGGTGGGGCCTCTTCTTTTTTCCTGAGTTTATTGATGTTTCGGATGAAGAGAAATACCACAAAGGCAACGATGAGGAAATTAATGATGGTATTGATGAACACACCGTAGCTGACTGTAACAGCACCTGCCTTCTTAGCCTCTGCAAGTGAAGCGAACGGTCCGGCTACTGCCCCTTCTTTTAGAATGAGGTAAAGATTGGAGAAGTCAACGTTGCCCAACAGCAGCCCTATGGGTGGCATGACCACATCCGAAACAAAGGAATTCACAATACCACCAAAGGCGGCGCCAATAATGATACCCACCGCCATATCCATGACATTTCCCCTCAGGGCAAATTCTTTGAATTCTTTAAGCATCTTCGATTCCTCCTCTTCAAAAATGACTTACTTCAGGCGAAATGAGAAGACCACTTTCATGATCTAATTTTTTCCCATCATTTAAGCTTGAACTCTACTCGGCTATCCTTCAGCTTCTCCTTCTTTTCAGGTGCAAGGGATTTTGGTTCAAGAATAAAGACTCTTTCTGGCTCAACCTTTCCAGACTTTAGAATGGCATCTTTTACCTTCGTGGCCCGTTGAGAGGCAAGGGATCTCAGATCACCTTCCTTTACTTCCAAATGGGTAAGCATTAACTTTTCTATTTCAGGGACAGGCAAGTCTTTGGCCATGCCGAGAATATTTCTTGGCTTAGGGAATTTCTCTTCTTTGTAAGCCATTTTGAGGTATTTTTCGTATTCCTTTGGTTCGAGTTTGACCTCATCGACTGGAATTGCCGGTACCCCTTTTTTGACCATTTCATTTAATTTTTGCGCTTTTAGCTTCCTTTGAAAAAAAAGTTGCTTTAGTTCCTCTCTGTCTCTTTCTATATCGACATGGCCTTCAATATCCAGCTTCAAGGCGGGCCGATCAGAAAGAACGTTGACCAGGGTGTCGATTTTTTTTGTGTTCCTCTCTGCAATCGTAGCAACCCCATAGTCAAACTCGAGGTAGCTGAGTTCTTCTCCCCCACCAAATATGGCTCCAAGAAGGGCAAAGGGTGAGGTGGCTGCCTTGACAAGCAAGTTAACAATGATTTTCAGGATAATTCCCAAGACACTAAATTTTGGGTCATCCAGGCTCCCTGTCACTGGGATGTCCAATTTGACCTCTCCATTTCGATCTCTCAAAAGAGCAATAGCAAGCTTTACAGGTAACTTGGTCGCATGAGGACTTTCCACTTTCTCTCCCAGGGTGAGCTGATCCAGAAAAATATAATTCTGAGATTCAAGTTTCTTCTTGACGATGAGATATTTAAGGTCAAAGGAGAGTTTTCCTTTCTCGACGGTGTATCCGACGTATTTCGCCGCATAGGGGCTCGTCGGACTGAGTTCCATATCTTTAAATCTGGCTTTTATGTCTACATAAAGGTCCTCTTTCAGAGGATTGATTTTACCCGTGATTTCGAGTGGGGCGTAATCATCGAGTTTCCCGCGGAGTTCCACATCTGCCATGGTGGTTTCTTCAGAGGAAAGCCCTGAGATTCTTCCACCTATCTCAGTAAGTTTTGAAGAATATTCTGGATTCACGGACCTGTCAGAAAAGTCAATTCGTCCTCCTTGTAGCGTCACCGTCCCTATCTTTATATTCCTTGTCGATTCTTTCTCCGTTTGAGATTTGGGAGCCTTCCCTTGGGTCTGAGCTGGTGGAGGGACTTCCTTTTTTTGCTCGTCCTTCTGGGAGATTTCCTGGACATTAAGTGTTCCATTGGAATTGATGATCAGGCGAGCATAGAAATCAGTCAGCGAGATTCCCTTGATATCAACGAGAAGAGGCGGGTAGCCTATATTCATGCCGCTGAAAGAAAGAGATCCCCATTTCAGAAAATCCTCAGCATTAGGCTTGTCAATCGAAGCAAAACCAGATAGAGAGGCTTCGCCTTCGTAGGTGGTCTTGAACTCCTTGTTCTCTGCAATACCTAACGAAAGGTTTCCGGTTGTCGAAAAGGCGCCGCTCGTTACGTTGATCTTCACTTTATCTGTAAAGTAAGGCTGCAGCGAGCCAATATCAATCTCCTTTAAATCGATTCTTAGATTCGCGGAGACCGGATCAATACCGATGGTTCCAGCTGTGGCAAGGGTTCCTTTCTGATTCAGAAGAAGAGAAAGGGAGAGCTTACCTTTGGTATTCTTAGCCGTCGAGATACTCTCTCCCCTTACTTTCAGGTTTTCTACAGCCATGATGACAGGTCCGGAAACCGTCTGGTCTTCGACTCGGATCGTATAGTTATCAACAGATAGGTTTTTCAGCAAAACCAGCCACGGTTTTTCAGCGACTTTGCTTTTATCTTCTTTTATATCTTTTGTATCTTCTTTGGAGGGTTCTTTGGGAACCGATGGAGGGGGCGTGAGCTTGACAACATCCACATCGCCATTCTTCAGACGTTTGACGAAAAGCTCGCCCTTCTGCGTAGAGAATCCTCCAATCTTAAGTTCCTTTTTCCCAAGATCAACGCTCGTCTCTTTAATCGACAAGTCAGGAATCTTAAGAAAGTCTCCATCGTCTTCCGGTCTCTTCAGCCGAAGGGCGCTCAGGAAGACCGATATTCCTGAAAGAAAGACCTCTGGCTCCTTTCCTCCTTTTGCATATTTGTAACGGGCTGAAAGATCAAGACGGCCATCCTCAATATCAAATAGAATGTTGTCCCGATAGTAAGGTGAATATTTCTTTAAAGGGATGGATTTCATCTGCAAACGACCTTCTGCCCAGAGCGGATCTGTTGAAAATTCACCATCGAGCTTGATATTTTCCTTCGCTTCGGTCTTGAGTGACAGATCATAGACCGCCTTCTTATCCTTGCCATTGCTGAAATGGTCAACTTTCAATTCTATCGGATCCAGGATCGTTTTGAAGGGTTTGCTTCTGGAGAGGTCAGAAAAAGAGACTTTCCCTCCCACCATTTTTATCTCGTCAATGTCGACGGATAAGGGTGTCGAAACGTCCACCTTTTCAGGAGCTGGTTTTGTCTCTTGCTTTTCGGGGAAAAGGGATTGGACATTGACCGCTCCTTTTTCATCACGCCGGATTTCCAGTGCAGGCGACTGAACAGAGACCTTTGATAAATGAATGATCTTAGCGATCGGCTCTGATGGAGCAATGGAAATATCCAGAAGAGGGAGTCTTAGTAAAGGATTCTTCTTTTGATCGTCAATTGCTATTTTTTTCAAGGAGACATTTCCCGTGACCGTGAGGGAAGGTTTCTTATCCTTGGATTGAATAAACGAAATCTTCGTCTGGGTATCCAGGTACGCCGAGACTATCTTGAAATTCATTTTCATGGGGGAATAGGCAAGGTAATAAGGGATGTCAAGATCTTTGATATCGATATCAAAAGAGGTTTCTTGGCTATCAGCAAAAGGTTTTGTCTTTCCCTGAAGGACATAGGGAGTCTCATTAATTTTGGCTGAAAATGAGGGCTGGACGTATGTCTCGGTATAATAAGGAAGAGTCGACAGAAAGGGGATGCCAATGTTCAGTTCCCTGATTGTATGCTTTGTCTGGTTGGGCCCATCCCAAAAATCGATGCTTCCGTTTTCTATTCTTATATTATTCAAAGAAAACCTTAAAGGAGTTGGCTTGGCCTTCTCCGGTGGTTTGGGTTCCTTCTTTTCCATCAGATCGGAAAAACTATAGGACATGTCCGGATTGCGAGAGACCCTAATAAAAGGTTTCGTTAACCGAATCTCCTTGAGGATCAACGCCATTCTAAGAACAGAAAGGCTCTGGAGATTTAAGAATAGCTCATCGAAAGAGACGAAGGTTTCTGAGCTTTGCCGTTCTTTGACCACAAAGCCCCTCACCGTCAAGGAAAGGGTGTAAGGGTTGATATTGATTTTCTCTATGGTTACTTCCCGATGAAGATTTTCAGAAAGTTTCTTGGTCAATATCGATTTGAAGATAGGAGGCAGAACAAAAAAGCCAACGATCGTAAAGACGACAAAAAAAATGACGACCCCTATAAAGAGTTTCTTCAAACGTCGCATAGGTTCACTCCTGTCCACCTAAATTCATTTTTTAAGGTTGCCTCTGTCTTCTATTTTCCAAATACCTCCTTCAAAAGATCCGTGACTCGAGCTGCAGGGTTGGTTCGGATCTTTCGTTCCTCCTCGCCCAACACATGGAATAATCCATCCAGGGCCTTTGTCAGCACATAGTGGTCAATATCAAAATTGGACTTGGCTTATCCTCACCTGAGGAATTAATTGCCTTGGAACCGACTGGAATGATGGACATATAAGAACTATCCATCACTTTTGAAATTATACCAATTGGAGGTGGAAATATCTACTTGAAAATGTATTTATTCAATAGGTGGGTGAGTTTAAGAGTTCAAAGAGGCTAAATTCAATCCTTCAATTCTTTAATGTCTTAAGCTCCGAATTTTTCTTTTAGAACCTTTAATGCCTCTTCTCGGGTTCTGATCTCTCCCTCGATCTGCTTCTCACGAATGCAGTTTAGGATTTGGCCCACTCTTGGTCCGGGAGGATAACCCAGGGCTATGACGTCGTGCCCTGTGATGAAAGGGGATGGATGGACGATCTCTTTTTCCCTAAATAATTCCAAGATCCGAAGGCAGTGGTTCTCTATCACCTCATCCATCTGGGTGGATAAGATCCCGCGACTTGCTTCTTTATCAGCGAGGGTGTGGAGCACCAACAGAGGGATATCATCCCCTATCTGGTTGACCAGTCTCTTGAGTGCTGTCTCTTTGGTTTCTTGAGAGAGGTTGAGGATCCTCATGTGGTTCTGGATGAGGCGGAGGATCTTATTCCTCGCCGGGTTGGAGAAACGGAGTTTTTCCATGATACTTTCCGCCCTCTGACATGAGTAAGACTCGTGGTGATAGAAGTGAACCCTCTCCTTTTCATCTTTTGAAAAGGTATCCTGCTTTCCCATGTCGTGGAAGAGGGCGGCATAGTATAGGGAGAGCCAGCCCTCTTGGGTGAAGTGGATCTTTCTTTCATCCAGGTCGATCCATTCGGAGGCCCATGATATTTTTTCAACCATCAGAAGCGTATGGGAGAGGACGTTGAGGTGGTGGTGTTCGCTTTGTCCCAGGTTTTCCAACCCCTTCAATTCTGGGAAGAGGGTGAGAAGCAGGCCTAATTCATAAAGTGACTTCATCCCAACCTCTGGCCGGGGAGAGAGGAGAATCTGATCCAATTCCATCTTGATCCGCTCCCCTGGGAGTTTATCGATATGTTCTTTCTTTAAAGAGATCTCCTCCCTCAATCCTATATCCATGAAGAAGCTCTCGAGGGTGCAAAGATAACGGACTGCCCTTAGCATTCTCAATGGGTCTTGATCGATGGAGCGGTTCGTAACAGTCCGAATCACCCTTTTTTCCATATCCTCCAGGGCTCCCTCAACCCATTGGAATTTCTCATCCAGAAGGGAGAAGGCCACGGCATTGATAGTGAAATCTCTTCTTTGAAGATCCTCTTCAATCGTTCTTCCTTGAAAGAAAGTAATATCCATCGACACATTTTGATTGGTAATTCTAAATGTGGCTTTTCCCATCTCCTCCTTTCCGACTTTAAAAAAGCGAAGATGGAGGGCCTTTTCCATCATTGAAATGAAGGAAGAGGCATCTTTTGCCATGGTAAAGTCATAATCCTTTCCTGTCTGTCCGGCTGCGGGCGGAAGGCTTCGACGAAGGACCCGGGGGCCAGGCCGATGAGTTCCAAGGAAAAGATCCCGGATATACCCTCCCACCAGGAAAAGGGGGACATTCACATCCTTCGCCAGGTTAGATAGTTTAGAGAGAATCGGATCCTCAAGGATCTTTTTTTCTATTTCCTTTGTGTCCATCTTATCTAAACAACGATTTCTAATCCCTCCAGCCCCCCTTTGATAAAGGGGGGTGTGGGGAAATTTCCAATTTGATAAAGTTCTTTTTTTATGATAGCTTATCTAACAGAAGCATAGTCGATCAAAAGGAGTGTTGTCAATTGGGGAAGACAATCAGAGAGGACCTAGAAGAACAGGAAAAGTCCATCCTTTCCCCTTTTGCAACATTGAGTTCAGCGACGAAAGGACGCCAGTTTTTCGAGGAGGAATGTCCACTCAGACCCGCCTTTCAACACGATCGAGATCGAATCATTCATTCCAAGTCCTTTCGAAGGTTGAAGCATAAAACGCAGGTCTTTCTCGTTCCAACGGGCGACCACTACCGGACCCGATTGACACACACCCTTGAAGTTTCTCAGATTGCACGAACCATCTCCAAGGCCCTCCGCCTTAATGAGGATCTGACAGAAGCGATCTCATTAGGTCACGATCTGGGTCATACCCCTTTTGGACATGCAGGGGAGGATATCCTCAACGAAATTGTTCCGGGTGGATTTAACCACGCCGATCAAAGCCTGAGGGTGGTTGATCTTTTAGAGAAAGAGGGCCAGGGATTGAATCTCACCTTTGAGGTGAGGGATGGTATTGTAAAGCACACGAAAGGGAAGGGAGAGATCCTCAGTGAGGATCCGGCTGGGAGGGCGTCCACCCTTGAAGGTCGGGTGGTTCGGATTGCGGACATCATTGCCTACATTAATCACGATATCGATGACGCGATTCGGGGAGGGGTGATCTCTCAAAGCGATATTCCCAGCGATTGTTTAGAACGTTTGGGCGATACCCATTCCAAACGCATCAATACGATGGTCAAAGACATCATCACAGAGACCCTCGAGAGGGGCGGCGGAGAACTCTCCATTTCAAAAGAGGTTCTCTCCGCGATCTGGGATCTGAGGGATTTCCTATGGGATCGGGTCTATGAGAACGAAGCCGTCCATGCCGATTTTCATAAGGCAGCCAAGATTTTGAAGGAGCTTTATCAATATTTTATGAGTCATCCAGAGCATTTTTTAGCATCGATCGAAAAAGAGTCTCCCTACGACTCCCTGGAACGATGTGTGTGTGACTTTCTGGCCGGCATGACAGATCGATATGCCTTCAATCTATATGAAAAACTTTTTCTTCCCCTTCCCTGGGTCATTATATGAATTTAAAGGATCAGAGGATCGGATCGAAGGTCGGTCGTTCAAAGGGTGAACCCATCCGGGTGATCATCCTTGGGGCTGGGGGAAGGGATTTCCACAATTTCAATACCTTCTTCAGGGATCATCCATCCTATCACGTCATTGCCTTCACTGCCACACAGATCCCTTTCATTGCCAACCGGATTTATCCTCCAGAACTTGCCGGAGCCAATTACCCGGAAGGCATTCCTATCTACCCTGAAGAAGAGCTTCCCCGATTGCTTTCGGAATATCGCGCGGACCAGGTAGTTTTCTCCTATAGTGATGTCTCACACGAAGAATTGATGGATAAGGCTTCTCTGGTGCTTTCCAAAGGCCAGGATTTTGTTCTCCTCGGCCCTCAGGGGACGATGATCGGGAGTAAGGTTCCGGTCATTTCGGTCTGCGCCGTTCGGACGGGCTGCGGAAAGTCGGTCATCACTCGAAAGATGGCCATGCTTTTAAAAAAGAAGGGGTTGAAGGTTTCGGTGATCCGGCATCCGATGGCTTATTGTGTGCTGAAGCCAGTCGTCCGGTTTTCCGAAATGAGGGATGTGGACGAGGAGTCCTGCACCATTGAAGAGAGGGAGGAATTCGAACCTCTTGTAGAGAAGGGGATTACGGTCTACGCAGGCGTCGATTATGAGGAGGTTTTGAGAGAAGCCGAGAAAGACTCTCAACTGATCATCTGGGATGGAGGAAATAACGATTTTCCATTTATCAAACCGAATTGGGAGATCGTGCTTTTGGATGCCCTGAGACCTGGACATGAAAAGCTC
>Ga0315282_10005259_pt1 | contig 22119 bp, 20 predicted proteins | sample YL17G07_20_MG_FD_203693 | JGI IMG/M metagenome (GOLD analysis project Ga0315282, IMG submission 203693) | Sediment microbial communities from Yellowstone Lake, YNP, Wyoming, USA - YL17G07_20 | ecosystem: Environmental > Aquatic > Freshwater > Lake > Sediment | place: USA: Wyoming | collected... | reverse complement strand
TCAACCTTATCGGCGAACACACCGATTACAATGAGGGCTTTGTCTTGCCGGCCGCCGTGGACAAGGCCATCATCTTGGCCCTGGGCCCTTCCGGCAACGAGGAATGCTTTCTGCAGGCCAACGACCTGGCTCAAGCCTTTGTCTTCCGGCCAGACCGTATCGCCCGGACCGAACTCCGCTGGCCGAACTACTTGATGGGAGTCGTTCTCGAAATTCAGAAGTCCGGCCGCCGGGTTCCGGGATTTCGCTGCATCTTCGGCGGGGACATCCCCATCGGCGCCGGCCTGTCCTCTTCGGCCGCCCTGGAAGCCGGCCTGGCCTTCGGCCTGGACCGCCTGTTCGACTTTCGGCTTGAGCCGCTTGACCTCGTCCGCCTGGCCCAGCGCGCCGAAAACGAATTTGTCGGCGTGCGCTGCGGCATCATGGACCAGTTCATCAACATTTTCGGCCGGCCCAGGACGGTCCTCAAGCTGGACTGCCGCAGCCTGGAGCACAGCTACTATCCCTTTAAGCGGGACGACCTGCGGATCGTTCTGTGCGACACCAGGGTCAAGCGCGAGCTGGCCTCTTCCGAGTACAACATCCGGCGTTCTCAGTGCGAGGAGGGAGTCAAGGTCCTCAGGAAATATAACTCCGCACTGCGGAGCCTGAGGGATGTGGCCGCGGACTTTCTGGAGGCCCGCCGCCGGGACCTGGACCCCGTCGTTTTCCGGCGTTGCGCCTATGTCGTCGGTGAGAACGAGCGAGTGGAACTGGCTTGCCGGGATTTGGAGCGGGGCGACTTCGCTTCCTTCGGCCGCCGCATGGACGCCTCCCACGCCGGGCTCCGGGACGACTATGAGGTCAGTTGCCGGGAGTTGGACATCCTGACCGAGTCTGCCGGAAAGGTTCCGGGCGTCTTGGGCAGCCGGATGATGGGGGCCGGGTTCGGCGGCTGCACCATCAACCTGGTGGAGGCCGACGCCCTGGAGGAGTTCCAAAATAAAGTGGGCCGCGAATACCGGGCCCGGACGGGCCGGGAAACGCTTTTTTATTTCAGTCGATTGTCATCGGGCACGGCCGTGTTGGAGGCCTGAGGCCGAGGGAAAGAGAGGAAAAACATGTTGACCGTCATCTTTTTAAGCGCCATCGCACTGTTCGTCCTGGCCTATCTGTTTTACGGACGGTTCCTCCAAAAGCGCTTCGGCCTCGACAACAATCGCTCGACTCCCTCCCACACGGATTATGACGGAGTGGACCGCGTCCCGGCCAAGGTTCCTATTCTCTTGGGGCACCACTTTTCTTCCATCGCCGGCGCCGGGCCGATCGTCGGCCCGATCATCGCCGCCACGGCCTTCGGCTGGCTGCCGACCCTGCTGTGGGTGCTCATCGGCGCCGTGTTCATCGGCGGGGTCCACGACTTCTCAGCGCTGGTGGCCTCCATCCGGCACAAGGCGCGGTCCATCGCCGAAGTGGCCCGGGAACACATGTCGCCGCTGGCCTACAAGCTTTTCCTGTGTTTCATCTGGCTGGCCCTGGTCTATGTCCTGACCGTGTTTGCCGATTTGACAGCCACGACCTTTGTCCAGGACGGCGCGGTGGCCACCTCCTCCATCCTATTTGTTGCTCTGGCCGTGGGCTTCGGCGCTTTTGTTTACCGCCTCAAGGTGCCCATCCTATGGTCCTCCCTGATCTTCGTCCCTCTCGTCTTTGTGGCGGTCTGGGTCGGACAGCTCATTCCCATCCGGGCGGACGTTATTCCCCGTTTGATCGGCGGAGACCCGGCCAAGACCTGGGACCTCTTGCTCATCCTGTATTGCTTTCTGGCTTCTACGACGCCGGTGTGGATTCTTCTTCAACCGCGCGATTATCTGTCATCGTATCTTCTTTACGCCTCGGTCTTGGGCGGTTTTGTGGGCATTCTCTTCGGCGGGCTGGCCGTTCAATTCCCGGCCTTCAAGGCCTGGAACGCGCCTTCCCTGGGGGGCACACTCTTCCCCATTTTGTTCATCACCGTGGCCTGCGGCGCTTGTTCGGGATTCCATGCGGTGGTCGCCTCGGGCACAACCTCCAAGCAGCTCAATAAGGAGACGGACGCCCGCGCGGTGGGCTATGGCGCCATGCTCATCGAAGGCTTGGTGGCGGTCATCGCTCTGGCCACGGTCATCATGCTGGCCGGGACCGACTCCCTGGTAGGGAAGCAGCCTCTCCAGATCTACGGCACGGGCATGGGCAGATTCCTGTCCGTCTTCGGCCTCCCGCCCAAGATCGGCTTCTCCTTCGGAGTTCTGGCTCTTTCCACCTTCATCCTGACCACGCTGGACACGGCCACCCGGCTGGGCCGCTACATCTTCGAGGAGTTCTTGGGCCTGAAGGCCGCCAAGTCCCGCTACCTTTCCACCCTGGCCACGCTCGTCCTGCCGGCGGTCTTTGTCCTGATCACGCTCCGCGACCCGCAGGGGAACCCTCTGCCGGCCTGGAGGGTCATCTGGCCCGTGTTCGGCGCGACCAACCAGCTCCTGGCCGGGCTGACGCTTCTGGCGATCCTGGTCTGGCTGCGCAAGGAGGGGAAGAAGACCGGATTTCTTCTCCTGCCCATGGTCTTTATGGTGGTCATGACCGTCTGGGCCCTGGTTCTGCTGGTGGGCCAGTATAAACTCTCGACCATCGGGCTGATTGCCCTGGCTCTGTTGCTGTTGGCTTTGTTGTTGATCTGGGAAGCATTCCGCACTTTGGCTTTCGGAAGGCGATCAGCCGGGAGCAACGGCTAGGAGACGTCTCGGGCGAAAATGTTTGTCCTGAAAAAGATACTGGCCGCTTTTGCCATGCCTCCGGGCCTCTTCACCCTGCTGCTCTTTCTAAGCGCTTTCTTCCTGCGGCGGAAGAAGGTTTATCTGGCGGCCCGTCTGAATCTGGTCTTGGGTGTCATCGTCTGGGTGCTATCCCTGGTTCCCCTATCCGATTTTCTGGTCCGCGGCCTGGAAAGCGACTTGCCCCATCCCAGGGTTGAGGAAGCCGATGTGGTCATCGTCCTCAGCGGATACGGCGAGCGGATGGGCCCCGGCATCCAGCTGCAGAAAAGGCTGGGAGTGCCCATTCTGTTTTCGGGCTACATCGGCCTCAAGCACAGCGCCTCGGACCGGGAGAATTTCTACCAGGCCCTGGAGAGCGCGGGTGTGCCCCGCGATCTGGCCCTGGTCGAGACCCAAAGCCGGGACACCTTCGAGAATCTGCGCCAAGCCCGGAATATCTGCCGCCGCCGCGGGTTCCGCAGGCCGGTCATTGTTTCATCCGCTTTCCACGGCAAAAGAATATTGCTCACTCTCCGGAAGCTGAGCTTCCCGGCCGACCTTTATCCCGTGGATTTTGAAGTCATCGGCCGCACCGTCCGCTACACCTGGCGCAGCGCCCTGCCGGAAGCCCAGGCCCTGCTGGGCTGCTCCACGGCCCTCAACGAGTACCTGGGGCTGCTGTTTTACAGGATCGTCTACTGAAAAAAACCTGAGGAGGCCTTATGAAACAACCGGTAGGAATATTGATCTTGTCGGTGATCCTGCTGGCGGGCTGCCGGGCCAATAACGGGAAGGAGATGAGCGTGACTTTTAAGAACGACTTGGAATTCCTGAAAAAGTTTAAATCCGTCATCGTGTTATCGGATGAAACGGGCCGCGCTCAAGCGGCCCTGGTGGCCGACTGGCAGGGGAGAGTGGTGACCAGCACAGCCGACGGCCCGGACGGCCTGAGCTTCGGCTGGATCAATCGCGAGCTCATCGCCTCGGGCCGGCATGACGAGCACATCAACGTCTTCGGCGGCGAGGACCGCTTCTGGCTGGGGCCGGAAGGGGGACAGTTCTCGATCTTTTTCGAGGCCGGTGATCCCTTCGACCTGGAGCATTGGTATGTGCCGTCGGCCATCGACTGGAATCCTTTCCAGGTCGTCCTGGCGGAAAAAGCCAGGGCTGTTTTTCGCCAGGACCTGGCCCTCAAGAATTATTCCGGAACGGAGTTCAAGCTGGAGGCGGTGCGGGAAGTCAGGCTGCTGACCCGGGAAAAGGTGCAGGAACACCTGGGCCTCGGCCTCGGCCCGGATGTCAAGCAGACGGCCTTTGAAACGGTCAACACCATTAGAAACACAGGGCCGCTGGAATGGAAAAAGGAGACCGGGCTGCTGTCCGTCTGGATCCTGGGCATGTTCAACCCCTCGCCGGCCACAACCGTGGTCGTCCCCTTCCAGGCCGGTCCCGAATCCGAGCTGGGGCCCGTGGTTAACGACGCCTACTTCGGCAAGGCGCCGGCCGACCGGCTGGCCGTGGCCGCCGGCGCCGTCTTCTTCAAAGGCGACGGCCTGCTCCGGAGCAAGATCGGCATTTCTCCGCGGCGGGCCAAGCCCGTCCTGGGCAGCTACGATGCCCAGCACAAAGTCCTGACCCTGGTGCAATTGACCTTCTCGCCGGGCGTGGCCGACTATGTCAATTCCATGTGGCAGATCCAGGATAACCCCTACGGCGGCGACGTGGTCAACAGCTACAACGACGGCCCGGCCGAGCCCGGCGCCAAACCCCTGGGGCCTTTCTATGAGCTGGAAACGTCGTCTCCGGCCGCCGCCCTTAAGCCGGGCGAAACAGTGACCCACCTCCATCGGACGATTCATCTCCAGGGATCGGAGGGAGCCCTGGACAAGCTGGCCAGGGCGACTCTGGGAGTCTCCCTGGCGGACATAAAAGCGGCTTTTCACAATTAAGGGGGGAAAAGGGATGTTGAAATGGGGAAGCTGATCACTTATAATTTTCCGGTTCAGGAGGATAAGATGAAAGTGATGAAGACTGTAATCGTGGCCCTCTCTCTGGCGACAGCCGTTTTCTTCCTGGCCGGAGTCTGTCTGGCCCAGGAAGAGGATGCTGAAAACTGCAAGGACCATCCCATGTTTTCGCGGATGAAAAACTTTTATATCACCCACTGCGAAAGCAATTTCGATGCGGTCGAATTTTATCTGAATTCTGACCAAACAAAGACTGTGGAGGGGCAAAAAACCGCAATCGATTATGCGCTCAAAGAAGATGCGCCCCGCCCCTCCGACCTGCAGATTCTGCGGAATTACTCCAACGCCGCGAAATCCCTGGCCGGTTCGGTTGTCTATCAATCGGACAACTATATTTCCATGAAAATTGTAAAAGATGGAAAGGAAATATGGGTTTCTGTCGAGACCTACAATGCGGCGACAGGATATAAGCTGACCGTCCTGGAATCGGGGGAGATGGCCCAGGAAGTCACGGCCAATGACATGCTCGAAGCCCTGAACAAGGACGGCTACATGGCCCTCTACATCAATTTTGATACGGGCAAATCGGATATCAAGCCCGAATCCCAGCCCATCATCGAGCAGATTGTGGCCCTGCTGAAAAATAATTCTTCTCTAAAGCTGAGCGTCGAAGGCCATACGGACAACGTGGGAAATTCCCAGAGCAACAAAACCCTTTCCGAGCTGAGGGCCAAGGCCGTGGTAGCGGCCGTGGTCAGCCAGGGAATCAACGCCGGCCGTTTGAGCGCTGTGGGCTGGGGACAGGAAAAGCCCATCGCCGACAATCGGTCCGAAGAGGGAAGAGCCAAGAACCGGCGCGTTGAAATCGTTAAGAAATAGCCGAGCCACCGAGCGGGCATAACTCAGCGGTAGAGTGCGAGCTTCCCAAGCTCGGAGTCGCGGGTTCGAATCCCGTTGCCCGCTCCATTTTTTTTGAGGACGCCTCCAGCGGACAGAGTCATGACCCGAACCTGGCATCTTTTTCTAGACCGACTGCCCCTGAAAGGCTCCTGGAACATGGCCGTGGACGAATTTCTCCTATCCGGGTTGACGGATAGGCCGTCCACCTCATTGCGCTTCTATCAATGGGAGAGGCCGACCGCCTCGCTGGGCCGCTCCCAGGACGCCGCTCAGGCCGTAGACGCGGATTTCTGCCGGCGGCGCGGCGTGGACATCGTCCGGCGCATCACTGGCGGAAAATTAGTGCTCCACGACCGGGAAGTGACCTACGCTCTTGTTTCTTCGGATGACTCCCTTTTCTCCATGACCGTGACCGAATCCTACCGGCGCATCTCTCAGGCTTTGAGCCGGGGTCTGCAGAAGATGGGCCTTCGGCCCGAGTTGGCCGGAACTCCGCCGGCAGAATACAGCCGGGGCAGGCTCCCCTGTTTCTCCCTACCCGGCCGCGACGAGCTGCAGGTCGAGGGAAGGAAGATCGTCGGCAGCGCTCAAAAAAGAACGGGGAAAATGTTTCTCCAGCACGGCTCGATCCCCCTGGAGCATGATGAAGCCCTGTTGCGCTCCATCACCCGCCTGCCGGCCGAGGGAGAAAGAATGCGGATGACCTCGCTGTCCGAGCTTCTGGGCAGCCAGGTTTCCTTTGACTGGGCGGTCGAGCGTCTCCAGGAAGGCTTTGCCGAATTTTTCGGGGCGACCTTCGAGCGCCTGGCTTTCACCCCCGAAGAGCGCGACGCTATCCGCCGCCTGCAGCGGCAGAAATATGAGGACGCCGGCTGGACCTTCCGCCAGGTGACGGGGCCGACATCCTGACCGCCGGGCTATTCCTTTCTGGAAACGCCCGACCATCCAGTCCTACGGCGTGTCGCCATTGATCTTAATTTGGCGCCAGGCGCCGAGCCCTTCCCCAGGCCCCGATGATGTTGATTTTTGAAATAGCGGGTGATAGCATTTGACATGTGGAGACAACGGCCATGAACGAGATTGAAGAGCTGGCCAAGCTCGACCTCAAAAGTCTTCCGGCCCTGGCTCCTGCCCTGTATGATGACCTCCACTATAAGGTCCTCAAAAACCTTCACCTCGAGCTGGGCTCGGGGCCCATCCTTTTCCTACTGTCGCCCTCCTACTCCGTGCTCAATCCCCAGCCCAGCGATGCGGTGAACGACTTTCTCAACAGGAACGAACCCCTGCTCGATTACCTGAAAGAATCCATCATCCAGAACCTGGCCGCTTATTCCGTGCTGCTCGACGTCAACAGCTATTTCATCGAGCAGAACAATCACCTGGTCCTGGCCCGCCTGCGCGAGCGGGATTCCGGCGGCCGCCGGTTTGAGATCAAGTTCTACACCAATTCCCCCATGGAGCTGATGACCCACTACGAGGACAAGATCTACATCGGCCGGGACTTTGTGGATCTCTTCAACTTCAACCGGAAATATTTCGGCCTGAAGGACCTCATCAGCTCCCTCAAGGAGCAGACCGGCGTCCTGATCGATAAAGCCCAGGAGTGGCTGAAGAGCCCCCTGGAGTACAAGTCCTTTTTCCAGGAAATCCAGGAATCGGTCAACGAGCTGGAGTCGGAAAGCGCGCTCATTCTGGAATCGCTCCCGCCGCACATCGACTTTCAGAAGGCGAACGGCAAGGACCTGGTCGATATCAACGCCCAGTACCGGGCCATCAACCACTTCCTCATCGAGCTCCACGACGAGGTGGGGGAATTCGCGAACGTGCTCCGCTACGGCCTGGAGAAGGACTTCGTGCGCTACGTGACCAAGTACAAGAAGGACGTGACCAACCTCATTTCCTATTTCAATATCAAGATCAACGGCCTGCTGGTGCACAAAATCCAGCGGGCCAGGGCCAAGCGCAGCTAAAAAAAGGCGCCCCTCGCGGAGCGCCTTGAGCCTGCGTCGTCCAGTCTTCAGTTTTCTTCAGCCTCCCCTAATTTTTCAGCCACGATGATGTCGCCGTAGGTCGTGGTCAGGCTGATGATCGGCTTTCCCTTCTCTTCCTGAAAGGCCCTGAGCGACTGGCCGTCGTTGGACTTAAAGGAAGGCGGAAAGGGCAGCTCCCAGCGGATTTCGCTGTTCCGGGTCTGGGACTCAAAGGGGAACCGGCCGCCGGCCGGCCAGGCCAGCCGGATGGGGCAATACTCGCCCTGGACACGGAGGTCTCCGGCCAGCAGCCCGGGTTCGAGCCTCAGCCCGGCATGCCGCAAGGAGACCGTCGTTTTTCCGGTGAAATCCGCCAGGAGGACATCCTGGTAGGAGGTGGTGACGGAGATCTCCGGACCCCCCAGCCGCCGGCCGACCACGGCCAGGTTTTGGCCGTTGACCACGAGCTTGCCCTTGACGTCGAGGAGCTCGGCCGTCCCGTAGTTGTCGGTGATGTCCACGTCCCCTCTGATGGCTTCCAGCTTGAGGTCGGAATGATGCCCATCCACCCGAGCGCCTCCCACCTCGGTCAGGGTGATGGGTTCGTAAGTGGATTCGACCTTCACCGCTCCGGCCAGGCGCAGGCCGTTCACCTCGGAATGGGGAGCGGTGATGGTCACATTGCCGGCCACGTCCTCCAGGCGGACCGACCCGTAGGAGTGGTCGATTTGAACTTGGCCCTGGGCCTGGCGGACGATCAAGTCGGCGTGACGGCTGCGGATGGAGCAGTCGGAGGCCACTCCGGCCACGTCCACGTCTTCATGGCTGTTCGTGCCGGAGAATTTGCCCCGGATGTCCCGGGCCACAATTTCGCCGTGCGGGTTGGAAACGGTCGTGTCGCCGGTGAGAACGGTTTTAACCGTGTCGTAGGAGTTTTGGATGGTGACTTTCAGCCCTTGAGGAACGGATATGGTGAAATGGGTCTCGAAACGGCGGTTTTTGACTTCATAGCGGTTGGTGGTGATAAGCACCCTGAGGCCGTCGTCCTGGGTGATGAGCCGCAGGGATGCGGCCGTCCCGCGGGCTTCAGCTTCATTCCTCCGCCAGATTTTTTTGACCAGGGTGACGCTGATTTTGTCCGTGGCGCTGCCCTGGACCTCCACGCTTCCGTGGGCATTCACCACTTCCAGGGCGGCAGCCGGGGAAGGCGTGAGCTCCTTCGTTTCCTGGAAGGTGTATTCCTGGCCCCACCCGGAGAAGAGGCCTCCCCATTCCCAATCCCAGCCCAGGTTCCAGTTCTCGATCTTGCCCGTCTCGGCGTGGTAGAGAATGGTCCCCCCGGCGATGATCAAAATGAGGAGAAAGAATTCCTTGGTCTTCATCACAGTCCCTGTTTCGGCCGGGCCGCGTCCGCTTTCGGCTCCTTCTTTTCGGTCAGGCCGAGAAAGAGCTTCCAGCCGCCCCAGGCGATGAGGATCACCGGCCAGAGGCGAGCCAGGTGGTGCAGGGCATCCACGTGGAAATTGCGGAGCAGGAACAAGCTGCCGATGAGGATGAGGATGATCCCCCAGAAAAGCGGGTCTTTCGGTCTAGGTCTAGACATGGTTGCCTCCGCTCTCTTTCACTTTTTCTTGTTTTTGCGGAAGTAGTCGGTGATGAGCTTGAGCCCGACCAGGACGATGGCCGCCGGCCAGAACTTGGCGATCTGGGCATAGGTGACGATCTCGTAGTTGGCCAACAGGAAGACGGCGCCCAGGACGAGCAGGATGACGCCCCACAGGATGGAGCCGCTGCCGGTATCCACCACAAACCCTTCGCCGTTGGGCTCCTCTTCCATCTGCAGGGCCTTCAGGTTGATCCGCCTGGCCGTTTGGACAGACTCGATGAGCTGAAAAAACCAGAACCCGGCCAGCAGGATGCCGAAGAAAGGCTGGCCGCTTCCCTGTTCCTGGACAGTGACCAGGCCGGCGAAGATGAGGATGTAGATGATCCCCTTGATGTACTCCCGGTTGTAGATGGCCCCCACGCCGGGAAAGAAGCCGGCCAGCACTCCGGCCAGGCCGGGGGACTTGGGCGGTCTCTTGACGATGACCTTGTCGTTCATGGCTGAACCTCCGTTGTCATGAAATTTATTCGCTATCGTCCCGTCTCAAAGGCGACGCGTTCTTGAGCGTGACGATGACTTCATCTTTTTTAGAATTTAAGGAATCGGCCAGCGATTCCGCCTTGGCGTAGAGCTTTTCGATTTTGTCGTAGCCGAGGTGGAACTGCCGGTCGAGGGACTTCAGCAGGCGGCCGCCGGCCGGCGTGAACAGCAGGGCGGAAGTGAAGACAAGAAGGAAGAATGCGCCGGCCAGGACAGGCTGGAGTGATGGTTTGACCTGAAAGAACGGGACTCGGATTCGGGATCGAGCCTTCTTTTTTTCGGAGGAGGGAATGGCCTTGAGGCGCGCCGCAAGGGCCGGGCTCACTTCGAGCTCGGGGAAACGGGCCAGGCCCGCCTCGGTCCGCTTCAGGCAGTCCAACAGGCGCCTGCAGCTCGGGCAGTCGGCCAGGTGAGCCTCGACCAGCCGGCGGTCCTCGACGCCGAGCTTATTCTCGGCATAGAAGGGAAGACGTTCCTCGATCTTCTTACAGGTCATCGCCCTTCTCCTGGCGCTCCCGCAGGAGCTTGGCCAGTTGCAGCTTGCCCCGGTTGATGCGCGATTTGACCGTGCCCAGCGGAAGGCCCAGGACGTCGGCCACTTCTTCGTACTTTTTGCCCTGGATCTCTTTGAGGATGATGGCCAGGCGAATATCGGCCGGCAAGGTGTTCAACTCCCGCCACAAGACCTTTTGTTCCTCCCGGCGGAGAAGGGCGTCTTCGGGATTGTCCGCCGTTTGCGTCCGGCTGGGGAGATTCTCGTCGAAGCCGTCCCGGTTCTTCCTCTCCCATCTGGTCCGGCGGTAGGCATCGATGAGATGGTTCCTGGCCAGGGTCAGCAGCCAGGCGCTGAAGTTCTTCTCGGTGTCGTACTTGGACAGGGAGTGGAAAACCTTGAGGAAGATCTCCTGGGTCTGGTCCTCGGCCTCGGCGCGGCTTCCCGTGAACTGGTAGGCCATGTTGAGAATTTTTTGCGAATAGGCGTTGACCAGCATATCCCATGCTCCTGGCTGGCCTTCCAAGCAACTCTCGATAACCGCTTTCAATTCCACTCACTTCACCCCGAAAGACGAGATTCTCCGCCTGAAAGTTCCCGGGAGGGGCAGCTTATTTTTAATCTATACCCGCCAGCGCTTTGGCCTGATGAAGCGCTATGGGGATATGCTTGGCATAGAGAGCAAAATCGTCATCGATCGTATAGATGGCCAGGCGAAACCGCACGGCGACAGCACAGATGAGGAAGTCGGTGTTTGAGCCTTGAATGCCCCTGGCCCGGCAAAAATTAAAAAAACGCGCTGCGGCGATGTAGTCCTCTGTCTGGATGGGCAAGTCGGGGAAGGCCGCCAGCCGGTTCTCCAGCCTCCGAAATTGGACCTCTTCCCGAATTCCGGAGAGGAGTTCCTGCCTAATAGGCCCGATGATATGAACGCGGTGGTCGGAGATCAGGCTTCGGAGTTCCCGGACCGGAGCGGCAGATTTCGGCTTGCCTCGGCGCAAAGCCAAAGACCAGATGCTCGTATCGACGAGGACTTTCACTTCCGGGCTCGTTGCTTTTTATAATCATAGGCAGCATCGAACTCCACCTTCCCGAACAAAGAAAGAATTTTTTCCTGTTCCAGCCCGTGGATATAATCCATCAGCGCCTGAGTGACCGCATCCTTCTTGGTGCGGTGGCCGCCCAGCTTGACGGCTTTGCAGATGAGATTGTCCTCGATTTGAAGATTGGTCGCCATGGGGGTTCACCTCGACACATAGTTTCACACATTCAGGTGTGTGTTGTCAATTATTTTCGTATAATAGAGATCATTTTGCTGCTCGCCATGCCGGGCGCCGATCGCGCGAAGGTCGAAAACCTCCTATAAAAAACGCTTGAAGGGGCATCGAGCCTTGGGCATCGAGGTCGAATAGCACAAGGAGCGGGGCCGGCCTGGAACCCCTGTCAACATTGTTCTTGACATTAATAATAACCCTGCTAAAATAACCGCATAGTTCATTTTGGCAGGGATATATATGTATATTCATAGGACGCTCGAGCCGGTTATCCGGAAGTACCTTGAGGGGCCGGAATATCTTGCCGTTGTCGGCGCTCGGCAAGCAGGAAAAACCACGCTGCTCCGTCATGTTCAGGAGCAAGTCGTTGGGTCCACCTTCCTGACTTTCGAGGACATTGAACTCCGCGCCCTCTTCGACAAGGACGTCAAGTCTTTCCTCAAGCTTTACATCGAGCCGCACCGGGTCGTGTTCATCGACGAATTTCAATATGCCCGGAGGGGGGGCCAATCCCTGAAGTTCATCTACGACACCGTGCCCGGCAAGAAGATCGTGGTTTCAGGTTCTTCGGCCTTAGACCTCACGGTCGCGGCGGTCAAACACCTGGCCGGCCGTATCCTATCCTTCACTCTTCATCCCTTGTCGTTTCGTGAATTCCTGAGCTTCAAAAACCCGGGGCTTTTCCGGCTCTATGAGGAGACGGCCGGCAGGCAAAAACTCCAGAAGCCGGTGTTGGAGAAATTCCGCGCCCTGCTCGATGAGTTCATCGTCTTCGGCGGCTATCCGCGCGTTGTAACCGCCGGAGACGATGAGGAGCGGCGAACTATTTTAAAGAACATATTCAGCATCTATCTGTTGAGAGACGTCCGAGACATCCTCGGCCTGATCGACGATTATCAAATGCTCGGCCTGGCCAAAGCCCTGGCCCTCCAAATCGGCCGTATCATTTCCTATCATGAGCTGTCCATTCTTCTCCAACAGAAGACGCCGCTTCTCAGGAAGTACCTCAACCTTTTGGAAAAAACATATATCCTGCAGCTGGTGAAGCCGTTCTTCTCCAACAAGAGGATCGAGCTGGTCAAGAATCCCAAGGTCTTTTTCGTGGACACCGGCCTGAGGAACTCGATCACCGGCGACTTTCGCTCCATCGATCAGAGGCCCGAAAAAGGGGCGCTTCTCGAGAATTTTCATTTTACCGAGTTTGTGAAGGCGAATCGGGAGGTCAAGTACTGGCGGACAAAATCCAAAGCCGAGGTCGACTTCGTCGTGGATGAACGTGTTCCCGTTGAAGTCAAGTCGGCCCTGGCCAGACCGGCGGCGGGAAAATCCTTGCACAGCTACATCGATAAATACTCGCCGGAGAGGGCTGTCGTTTTCAACGATGAATTGTTCGAACGCGCCTTAGTCGCACGGACGCCCGTGTATTTTTTATATCATTTTTCCGAATTCCCGGTTGGCGAATAGGGAACTAGAAATCATGCTGTTATTTGCAAAAGATATAAGCTATCTCGTAGTCCCTGATTTTCCCGTCATTGCCGATGATGCTGAGCCCTAGCCTTCCAGGACCTAATTGCTTTGCCAGCCCTAATAATGCTAGGGCTGCCTTGTAGTTTCCTTGCCTGTACTGGCTGAAGCTTCCTGTCAGGCTCAAGCCCGGCATTAGCCTGCTCAGCTCTGCGTTTGCTCCCAGACTAATAACACCAGAAGGAATTAATCCTCGGGAATCAATGTAAGCGCCTGTTCATATGACTTTGTTGCCGGCTAATTCAAAATTGCTGTGAATCCTGAGAGCCTCTGTCCTGTTAGCCTTGGCAGCGCTCATATCATAACTACGAGAGCGAGTCTTAGCCTCCGTGTCAAATCGCATAATTGACTCAAGCTCCGGACGGAGATATCATTTTTCGCTATGGACGATATCGCTTCCGGTCCTGAAAAGCGAGAAACATGCCAGATGCGGAAAATAGCATGACGTCTCCCCTCCCCCAACAGATGCCGGAGCCCGCGCTGTATCCCTCGGGGCGTCTTCGCCTCGATCCTTCCGACGTTGACGGCGCCTCCCCCCAAATCCGGAGGCTCTGTCGCGCCTGGGCGGAGGACCCGGCCGCCGGCCTGCTGGAATTGGCGCGTGAGGAATGGAGCCTCCCGGCCGCAACCTCGCCGGTCCTTCGCTTCTGGCGGGACTTCGCCAGAGAATATCTCGTCGCTCTCTGCCACACGCCCGGGCTCGAAACCGATTCGGCTAAGCCCGTCCACGAGCCCCCGCCCGAGCACTGGCGCGCGCTGGCCGAGCGCGTCCCTTCGATGAAAGGGCTCGAATACCTCACCCCCAAGATCCTGCTGCTTATCTGGCGCTCGCTTGACGGCCGGGCCTGCGCGGAATTCGCTCGTCACGAAGGCGGCGCCGCCGGATGGCTAAGAGAGCGCCATCCGAACTGGTGCCTGGTGGGCCGGGTCACATTTCACCTGGCGGAAAATAAGCGCGACCCCGACCGTCCTTTCGCTTTCATGGCCGCCTACACCAGCCGGCTGTCCGATGAAGCGCGGCCCCAGTATATTCCCCTCGGCCGCGCGCTCCATGAGTATGCCGGAGCGAAAAACAGGAACGCCCTGCTCCGGCTTCTCTCCCCCGTACAAAGCGCGTCGGAGAAAAGCGAACTCATCCGCCGCCTGACCGAATCGGGCGCCATCTACCGGCCCCAGGCCTGGACGACGGACGAAGCCTACCGTTTCCTTAAGGAGATCCCCGTCCTAAAGGAAAGCGGAGTCATCGTCCGGGTGCCTGATTGGTGGAAAAGCGGCCAGCCGCCGCGCCCGCGGATCACCCTGACCATCGGCCAGGAGCGGGGAGCCGCGCTCGGCGCGGATTCCCTCCTCGATTTTCAGGTCGGCGCGACGCTCGATGGAGAACCGCTGACCGAGGACGAGTGGCGACGGTTGATGGAAACGACCTCGCGGCTTGTTTTTCTGCGTGGCCGCTGGGTGGAGGTGGACGCCGAGCGGCTGGCGGCGCTTCTGGCGCGCTGGAAACGCGCGGCCCGGGACGCCGGGCGGCAGGGGATCCCTTTCTTGCGGGCGATGCGTCTGCTGGCGGGAGTCGAGGGAGCCGCGGGCGATGCGGAGGAAGCGGAAGCCCGGGAATGGTTCGGCGTTCGGGCCGGGCGCCGGCTCGCCGCCTTGCTCGACGACTTGCGCAGTCCCGAGCGTCTTCAGGCCCCGGATCCCGGCAGCGAGTTCAAGGCCGTTCTCAGGCCCTATCAACGGGAGGGAGTCAACTGGCTCTATTTCTTGACGAAGCTCGGCCTCGGCGCTTGTCTGGCCGACGACATGGGCCTGGGAAAAACCGTCCAATTGTTGGCGCTCTTGATGATGCTGAAACGCGAGTCGGCCGGGAAGGCTATCCCGGCGGAAGGCAGCGGGCAAAAACCGGCTGCCGGGACGTCCGGCGCGCGCCCTCGGCAGGCTCCCGAACCCGCTCTTCTTGTCGTGCCCGCGTCCCTCATTGCCAACTGGAAGGCGGAGATCGAGCGCTTCGCGCCGTCGCTCAGAGTGCTCTACGCCCATCCCTCCGAGACTCCTACGGACGAAGGCGAAGAGCGGCTCAGCGGCGCCGCCGGAACGAAGCCCGTTCGGACCGATCTGGTCATAACCTCCTACGGCCTTCTGCAGCGGACTAAAGCGCTGCGCGAAAAAGACTGGAGTCTCGTGGCCCTCGATGAAGCACAGGCGATCAAGAATCCCGCGACGCGGCAGGCCCGCGCCGTGAAAGAGGTCCGGACGCAGAGGCGCGTCGTTCTGACGGGGACGCCGGTCGAAAACCGCCTCATGGACCTGTGGTCGGTTTTCGATTTTCTCAACCCTGGACTTCTCGGCTCGGCCCGGTCATTCGGCGCCTACCTCAAGGGCCTGGGGGCTGGCGACGCCGACGGCTACGGCCCCATGCGACGGCTTGTCCGGCCTTATATCCTGCGCCGGCTGAAAAGCGACAAGCGGGTCATCGCCGATCTTCCGGAAAAAACCGAAGTGCGGGCCTACTGCCCCCTCGCTCCCGTCCAGGCGGCGATCTACGAGCGCGCCGTGCGCGACCTGGCCGAGCGGCTGGCCGGGGCGGGGTGCAAGGGGATCGAGCGGCGCGGCGCCGTCCTGGCCGCCATCCTGCGCTTCAAGCAGATCTGCAACCATCCGGCCCAGGCCCTGGGTGATGGCGATTACGATCCGGCCAAGAGCGGCAAGTTCGGCCGCCTGCGCGAGATCTGCGAGGAAATCTCGGAACGGCAGGGCAAAGCCCTGGTCTTCACCCAGTTCCGTGAGATGGCGGGTCCGCTTGCGGACTACCTGGCCGGCCTCTTTGGCCGTCCGGGGCTGGTCATGCACGGAGGAACCCCCGTCGGACTTCGCCGCGAGTTGGTCGCGGCCTTCCAGAAAGAAGACGGGCCGCCGTTTTTCGTTCTATCGCTCAAGGTGGGAGGGACCGGATTGAACCTGACCGAGGCGGGGCACGTGATCCACTTCGACCGCTGGTGGAATCCGGCTGTTGAGAACCAGGCCACGGACCGGGCCTTCCGAATCGGCCAGACAAAAAACGTGATGGTTCACAAGTTCGTTTGCCGGGGGACGGTCGAAGAGCGGATCGACGCTTTGATCGGCCGGAAGACGGACATGGCCCGCGAAGTGCTCGAGGAGGGCGCCGAGAAGCTCCTGACCGAGATGTCCAACGAAGAGCTGTTGCGGTTCGTGGAGCTCGATTCGAGCCGCGCCCTGGGCGATTAGCCGGCTGTCGGCGCCGGGAGATCGGGAGAAAAGAATGGCCTGGACCAAGAGGAAATCCCGGAGGGGCCGGCCCTACCGCTCCGGAGGCTATGCATACGGCGGTTGGGGTTGGGGTTTTCCGGGCTATGTTCACGCGTCGGCGCGGAAGGCCAAAGCCGAACGCCTGGTCGAAAAACTGAGAAGAAAAGGCGAGAGGCTCGACCCGGTCAGGATCAAGGGCCAGGCCATCGCCCTTACTTTCTGGGGGAAAGCCTGGTGCGACCATCTGGAATCCCACAGCGATTTCTCGAATAGACTTCCGCGCGGCCGGTCCTATGTCCGGAGCGGGTCGGTTTGCGACCTGAAGATCGAGCCGGGACGCGTGCTCGCCCGAGTCGTGGGCAACGACTTATATGAGGTGGAGATCACGATCAAAAGGCTGCCGGCCAGGCGGTGGGCCGAGATTCGGCGGAAATGCGCGGGCGGGATTGCATCCTTGATCGAGCTGCTTGAAGGGCGGCTGTCAGCGGCCGTGATGAAAATCATCACCGACCGGAAAAGCGGGCTGTTCCCGCGGCCGGACGAGATGGCCATGACCTGTTCCTGTCCCGACTGGGCGACGATGTGCAAACACGTGGCGGCCACGCTCTACGGAGTCGGAGCGCGTCTTGACGACCGGCCCGAACTGCTGTTTCTTCTGCGCGGCGTGGATCATCAGGATTTGATAAGCGAGCGCGCGATCACAAAACTCGTGGCAAGGCAGATGAAGACGGCCAAAGCCGGAACGCGAGACGGGACAGCGGGGACGACGGCTGAAATCGCCGAATCCGAGCTGGCCGAGGTATTCGGCGTAGATGTCCTGCTCGCCCCGCCCAAACGAAAAACCGCTGCGAAACGGGGGCGGCGTCCGAATCGGCTTCGGAAACCCGCTCCCGATCTTGTCCCGTCGGGCCGGCGATGATCAAATCCATTTTGACCAGAGTCGCGTTGGAGGGGGCCGCTGCCTTTTATGGCCGTTGAATCTACTATCGGCATGAACAACCAGAATGGGGACAAAGGCGGGCTCTTGGCGTCCTGGAAGGAGATCGCCGAGTACCTTGGCTATGAGGTGAGAACCTGCCGATCCATCGAATCGATCCGGAATCATCGCGCTCCAGGGTTTTTGCCTACCAAGAAGAGCTGGACGATAACCGGTATCAATGTCCCGGACTCAGACCGGGGACGGAGAGATGTTATCTTCTATTCCCGCAAACTAATGAATCCCCATTTGGCTGTCAGCAGCATTCAATTGAGCGATATGTTTCGTAGAAAGTTCAGGGATTATCAGAACGTGGGGAAGATCCCGGCCGGCGAGCTGAACGAGACGCCTTTTACCAAGGACCTGGCCAAACAGATACTCTATTTTGACGGCCGCGGTTGGACCGCCAAGCCTGCTTTTAAATAGGTATCCTTGACTTCGCCGGCAGGATATGCCAGCATAGACGCGGAAAATCAGGTGAGCATATTTTATATGCAGGTCAGTGATTTTTGACCTGTTCTTTTTCCGGTGACGCGATTATCTCGAAAGGAGGCTCCATGGAAGGCATCATCGGCTACGGCGCCTACATTCCCCGCAACCGCATCAAGGTCGAGGAGATCGCCAAGGTCTGGGGAGCGGACGCGCCCAGTTACAAGAAAAGTCTCATGCTCGAGGAAAAATCCGTCCCCTCGCCCGACCAGGACACCATCACCATGTCGGTCGAGGCGTCCAAGAACGCCGTGCGCCGGGCCCGCATCGATCCCCGGGAGATCGGCGCAGTGTACATTGGCTCGGAATCGCACCCCTACGCGGTCAAGCCCTCCGGCACGGTCCTGGCTGAGGCCCTGGGTGCCACCCCCGAGGTCCACACCGCCGACTTCGAGTTCGCCTGCAAGGCCGGCACCGAGGGCATGTTCGTGGCCTTCGGCCTGGTCAGGGCGGGCCTCATCAAGTATGGCCTGGGCGTGGGGGCCGACACTTCTCAGGGCGCGCCGGGCGATGCCCTGGAGTACTCGGCCGCGGCCGGCGCGGCGGCTTTCCTCTTCGGCCGCGAAAACGTGGTGGCCGAAGTCTTGAACACCTATTCCTATACCACCGACACGCCCGACTTCTGGCGCCGGGAATATCAGTATTATCCCCAGCACGGCGGCCGCTTCACCGGGGACCCGGCCTACTTCAAGCACATCACCGGGGCTGCCCAGGGCATCATGAAGCTGGCCGGCTTGAAGCCCTCCGACTTCGCTTACGTCGTATTCCATCAGCCCAACGGCAAGTTCCCCATGAGGGTGGGCGAAATGTTGGGCTTCAAGAAATCTCAGATCGAGCCGGGCTGGCTGGTGCCGCGGCTGGGCAACACCTACTCCGGTTCTTCGCCCCTGGGGCTGACCGCGACGCTCGACATCGCCAAGCCGGGCGATCTGATTCTGCTGGTTAGCTACGGCTCGGGGGCCGGCTCCGACGGTTTCGTCTTCAAAGTGACGGGCCTGATCGATGAGGTCCGCGACCTGGCGCCCCGCACCCGCGACCTCCTGGAAAAGAATAAAAGGTACCTGGAATACGGGGTCTACGCCAAGTTCCGGCAGAAGATCCGGAAGGCCGATTAGGGGCTAAGGAGAGGAAACCATGAGAGACGTGGCAGTCATCGGCGTGGGAATGACGCCCTGGGGCGAGCTGTGGGAAAAATCACTGCGGACGATCTTTGTCGAGCCGGCCTTGGTGGCCATCCAGGACGCCGGAGTAGACAAAGTGGACTCTCTTATCGTGGGGTCCATGTCCTCCGGGTTGTTCATAGGCCAGGAACACCTGGCCTCCCTCCTGGCCGATTACCTGGGTTATGGGCCCATCCCGGCGGCCAGGGTCGAGTCGGCCTGCGCCTCGGGCGGCCTGGCTCTGAAGATGGGGTACCTGGAGGTCGCCTCGGGACTGAGCGACGTGGTCCTGGTGGGAGGCGTCGAGAAAATGACCGACGTCACGGGCAACGAGGCTACCTTTGCCCTGGGCACGGCCGCCGACCAGGAATACGAGTGCTTTCACGGGATCACCTTCCCCGGGCTTTACGCCTTGATGGCCCGGGCCCACATGGAAAAATACGGCACCACCCGCCGGCAGTTGGCTATGGTGGCGGTCAAGAACCACTTGAACGGGTCGAAGAACCCGCTGGCCCAGTACCCCTTCCCCATCACCGTGGAGGCGGTGCTGAACTCAGCGCTGGTGGCCGACCCGCTGCGGGTGCTCGACTGCTCACCCATCACCGACGGCGCGGCGGCGGTTATCCTGGCCCCGCTGGAAACGGCCAAGAAATTGAAGAAGCCCGTGGTCAAGATCACAGGGCTGGGGCACGCCACGGACACCATCGCCTTGAGCGGCCGGAAGGACATCACCTGGCTGGAGTCTGTTTACTTGGCCGGCCAGCAGGCTTATAGGATGTCCGGCCGGAAGCCGCAGGACATCCATTTCGTCGAGGTGCACGACTGCTTCACCATCGCTGAAATCTGCGTCACGGAGGCCTTGGGGTTCGTGGACAAGGGCAAGGGCGGCCAGGCTGTGGAGCAGGGTCTGACTTCGATCGGCGGCAAAATCCCGGTCAACCCCAGCGGCGGCCTGAAGTCGAAGGGCCACCCGGTGGGGGCCACGGGCGTGGCCCAGGCCGTGGAAGTCGTCAAGCAGCTTCGGGGCGAGGCCGGGGACAGGCAGGTCAAAGGAGCCCGGGTGGGGATGACCCAGAACATGGGCGGGTCGGGCGGAAGCTGCCTGGTCCATATCTTCGAGAGACAGTGACAGGAGGACGACGATGCCGACGCCATCACGCAATTGGAGAGAGATCCCTCAGCGCTACAGGTTCGAGGCCGGAAAGTGCAAGAAGTGCGGATACATCGCCTTTCCTCCGCGGGTCATCTGCCCGGAGTGCCGGTCGCGCGAATTCGAGACCGTAGTCCTGCCGGAGCGGGGCAAGCTGGTTACCCACACCATTATCCGCGTCCCGCCCCATCCCTTCGCCGACCAAGCGCCCTATGCCGTGGGCATCGTGGAGCTGGAGAACGGGCTCAAGCTGACGGCCCAAGTGGTGGACATCGAATTCGAGCAGCTTCGGGCCGGGCTTCCCCTCCGGGTCGAGTTCCGGAAGATTTACCAGGAAGGGGAAGCGGGCGTGATCTGCTACGGATACAAGTTCGTTCCGGTATGATCCAGAGGAGGATAAAGTATCTCCCATCCCGGGGTCCATGGGGAGGGGTGGCACGGCGGAGGGGGCCGGCCTTTCCGGAGACGCCAACGATCTCCCCCCTGATTGTCCAGGGGGGAAGGAGGGGTTAATAAATAATGAAAGAGATAAAGGCGTCTCCGGCAATACCGCCTGCGCGCAGCTTTGCGAGCACAGCCGGGGAGGAGCCGTGACAGGACCCCTCCTCTTATTGAATGGAGTATCAGGATAGGGGAGATACTTCAGCGGGAGGATAACCGTGTTCAGGATTGAAAGCCAGGTTGACACCCAGAGCCGGGATTTCCAGGAAAACGCCGACAGCCTGAAGCGCGTAGTCGAGGAGTACAAACAGCGCCTGGCCCAGGTCCGGCTGGGCGGCCCGGCCAAGTATCGCGAGCTGCACAAGTCGCGCAAAAAGCTCCTTGTCCGGGACCGGCTGGACAAGCTGTTCGACCGGAACTCGCCCTTCCTGGAGCTGAGCCCGCTGGCCGCCTGGGACATGTACGAAGGCGAGGCGCCCTGCGCCAGCATGGTCACGGGCATCGGCCTGGTCCACGGCCGCGAGGTCCTGGTGGTGGCCAACGACGCCACGGTCAAGGGCGGGACTTATTTCCCCATGACCATCAAGAAGCACATCCGGGCTCAGGAAGTGGCCCTGGAGAACCGGCTGCCCTGCATCTACCTGGTGGATTCGGGCGGGATCTTCCTGCCCTATCAATCGGGCACTTTCCCCGACAAGGAGCACTTCGGCCGTATCTTCTACAACCAGGCCCGGCTGTCGGCCCTGGGCATCCCCCAGATCTGCGCAGTCATGGGCTCCTGCACGGCCGGCGGCGCCTATGTGCCGGCCATGTCGGACGAGACGGTCATCGTCCGGCGGGAGGGCACCATCTTCATCGGCGGACCGCCCCTGGTCAAGGCCGCCACGGGCGAGGAAGTGACCGACGAGGAGCTGGGCGGGGCCGATGTTCACTGCCGCATCTCGGGCGTGTCCGATTACTACGCCTTGGACGACGACCATGCCCTGGCCGTCACCCGCAACATCGTCGAGACGCTCGACCCGCCCCGCCGCTTCACCTTGGACAGGGCCGAGCCCGAGGACCCCTACTACGACCCGCAGGAGCTCTACGGCATCGTCCCCCGCGACCTGCGCAAGGCGTTCAACATCAAGGAGGTCATCGCCCGGCTGGTGGACGGCAGCCGCTTCCAGGAGTTTAAAGAGCTTTACGGTCCGACCCTGGTCTGCGGCTTTGCCCGGATCATGGGCTACCCGGTGGGCATCCTGGCCAACAACGGCGTGCTCTTCTCCGAGAGCTCGGTCAAGGGCGCCCACTTCATTACCCTGTGCGCCATGCGCAAGGTTCCCCTGGTCTTCCTGCAAAACATCACCGGCTTCATCGTCGGCAAGCAGTATGAGCACGGCGGGATCGCTAAGGACGGGGCCAAGCTGGTCCATGCCGTAGCCAACGCCGACGTGCCCAAGTTCACGGTGATTGTGGGCGGCTCCTACGGCGCCGGGAACTACGCCATGTGCGGCCGGGCCTATGGCCCGCGCCTGCTGTGGATGTGGCCCAACGCCCGGATCAGCGTTATGGGCGGCGAGCAGGCGGCCAATGTCCTGCTGACGGTCAAGGT
>Ga0315282_10005258_pt1 | contig 22130 bp, 23 predicted proteins | sample YL17G07_20_MG_FD_203693 | JGI IMG/M metagenome (GOLD analysis project Ga0315282, IMG submission 203693) | Sediment microbial communities from Yellowstone Lake, YNP, Wyoming, USA - YL17G07_20 | ecosystem: Environmental > Aquatic > Freshwater > Lake > Sediment | place: USA: Wyoming | collected... | reverse complement strand
AGGTCTTAAAAAATGGCGGAAAAGCCCTGTTCAAGCGGCAATCAGAGAAACTTCGCCCCCGGAGCAATGTGAAATGGATCTTCTCTCCCTGACGCCGATCAATTCTCTACCTTGATCTCGAATAATCTCTGCCGCGTAAATAGAGGATATCCTGAAATGTGAATTGTCAGGCTCTGACCCCCATCTGATGCATGATGTCTAAAGCCTCTCATTCCTGCCCTGACTACCGACTACTGACTACTGAAAAAGAGGGTGCTTTTCGGTTGCAGTTTGGAGGGCGTTTCGGTTGCGGTTTGGAGTGTGCTTCGGTTGCGGTTTGGAGTGCGCTTGGGCGGGAATCTGCGGGGATCTGCGGGTGAGGGCACCCGCAACACTGACGCAACACTCAAGAAGGCTTTCACGCAAAGGCGCAAAGCCGCCAAGCGGATAAGATATCGGAATTTCAAGTCATTCCGTGACGGGCATGATGGTGCAATTGCAAGGTATATTACAATTAAAAATTTTTGCATTGGCGGAGAGCCGGCTGGGAGCTGCAGGAGGCCGGGCCGGGCCGTCCCCATCTTGAGTCCTGCTCTCTTGGGGACAGTTGGCAATGCTGTTCATTTAAAAAAGGATTCTCACGCCAAGGCGCAAAGGGGTTTGTAGGGGCGGTTCGCGAACCGCCCCTACCCGCTTGGCGGCCAGGCGATCTCCTTCAGCAGAAGTGGATGCGGAATTCCCAAGACGCCAAGTTTCTTGGCTTTTCTTAAACCTTGCGGCTTAGCGGCTTTGCGTGAAAATCTTCTCTTTGGGAGGCGTGGATTAACTGAACAGCATTAGGACAGTTGGACAAAAAAGCCTTTATAAATCGCCGGGTTAGCATCTCGAATAACCGCTTCATTTCAGCCTTCATCCTTCAGCCTTTCTTCCTATAATATATAGAAATGTTGCAGTTTCTGAGGAATTTTGGATTTTCGATTTTGGATTTTAGATTGGAAGCCCATCGCAAGTCCTCAATCCAAAATTTAAAATCTAAAATTCTCTTGACGCGAGGGCGGCGGGCGACTACCATTGTTTTAATGACGGAGGGAGCGAGAGTTCAGGAGCTGTTGGAGCGGGGCCTGTATTTTTACGGGCTGGGCGAGGTGGGCCAGGCGCTGCAGATGTGGCATGAAGTGCTGGCCCTGGACCCGGGCAACAAGGAAGCCCGGGAGTATATCGAGATCGAGACGGGCCGGCCGGTGGATCTGGAGGCGTCGCAGACGGCGCAGGAGATTATCGAGCTGGAGGAGGAGATTGCGGAGGAAAGCCCGGAAGGCCGGGCCGACCTGCCTCCGGGGACCGACCTTTTCTTTTCGGGCCAGGAGTCGCTGCTGTCCGAGCGCTGGTTCGAGGCGGAGCAAGCCTTTCTGGCCGCCCATCAGGTTGACCCGACCAATCCGCTGTATTGGGCGCACGTGGAGCTGACCCGGGCCCAGGTGATCAAGGAGACTGTAGAAAAAGTCGGGGACCTGCGCCAGGTGCCGCGGCTTAGGAAGAGCATGAAAGAGCTGGAGGCGATGAGCTTTACCCAGGAGGAAGGTTTCATCCTCTCGCTGATCAACGGGGAGATCAGCTTCGAGGACATCATCGCGATCAGCCCGGTGCCGCGATACATCACCTATCGGACCCTGCTGCGGCTGCTGCGGGATTCGCTGATCACCACGGTGGAGGTCTGAGCGAGCCATGCCCACGCTGGAGGAGTTGCGCCGGTATCCCCATCTGACGCGGAGCTTGCTTGGGTTTCTGGAAGATCCGGTGGCGGTCATCACCCGGGGCCGGGTGGTGGTCTATGTGAACCCCGCTTTTGCCAAGCATTTTCGGTGCACCTGGGAGAGCGCGATCGGCCAGCCGCTGGAGAAACTGATTCCGCGCTTCCTCGAGGTCCGCATCCGCCAGTACCTGGAAGGCCTCACCGCCGCCGCCTCGCCCCGCCACTTCTGGGCCAAAAGTTACGGTCAATCGCTGCGGGTCAGTTTAGCGCCGGTGGTGGCGCGAAACCGCCTGATCGGGGCCACGGTGTGCTTGTGGGAAGCCAGTTCCGAGGCCGAAGTCAAGCGGATGAACGTGTCCCTGTTCCGGGCGTTGTTGGAGGACGTGGCGGCGCCGGTTTCGACCCTGGAAGTTTGCCTGCAGGGCCAGGGGAATCATCCGGCGCGTCTGGTCGCCACGCGGCTGGCCATGCAGGAGCACCTGGTCCAGATCAACGAGGGGCTGACCCGCTTCAAGGAATACGCCGAAATTCTGTTCGGCCAGATCGTTCCGGCCCAAGTCACCTTCAGGCCGCTGCAATTGCTGGGGCTGGCCCGCAAGACCCTCGCCTCCGCCGCGAAAAGCCGAGAAGTATTCTTGGAAGAAGCCCACACTCGCGACCTGCCCGACTTGCAAGGCGACCCGGCTTACCTGAACCGGATTCTCGGCCTGGTGGTGGACTTTGTGATCAAAAATGTGCCGGCCGGGCAAATGGTGATCATGGCCGTGGATGTGCTGAACTGGCCGGACGGAAGCCCCCGGTTGGTTTACTCGATTACCGGAACCGGCTGGGTGCCCAAGGAGGCCCTGTTGCGGAGCCTGACCGATCACCGCCAGGAGTTCTACCTGGGGAAGAGCGATGAGGAAAAACGCCAGATCCTGCGCTTGTTCATTGCCCGGCGTCTGGTCCAGGCGTTAAACGGCTCTTTCACGCCCGCGGCGCATGAGAAAGCAGGAACGACTTTCTCGATCTCGATCCCGGTCTCGATTTATTCGATGCCGCCTGAAACCGAGGCCGATTCGGAAAACGCCCCCGCCTCGTGATCGGCAAGCCTGAGGGGAAGGTATCCAAACCCGCCCTCCGCCCGCAAAAAAGCCCGAGGGCGCGATTGGACTCGCGCCCTGGGCCTTGACTTGCCTTGAACCGAATCGGCCCGGATCAGCGCGGCTGGAACAAGTGCTGGAATTTTTCGCGGACTTCGTTGCGCTTGGGCTTGAGGCTGAAGGTGGTGGGAATATCGTTGACGAACACCACCTGGCGCGGGCACTTGTAACCCGCGATGTGCTCGCGCGCCCAGGCCAGCACTTCCTCCGGGGTCACCTTGGCGCCCGGCCGGGGCACCGCCAGCGCCACCGGCACCTGGCCCTTGATCTCGTCCTTGATCCCGATCACCACCACCCGATCCAACGCGGGATGCTGGCTCAAATGCTGCTCGACCTCGGTGGGGAACACGCTGTAGCCCGAGACCTTGATCACGTCCTTTTCCCGGTCCACAAAATAGAGCAGGCCCCATTTGCCTCGGTAAAAAATGTCGCCGGTGCGGAACCAGCCTCCCTCCAGGAAGGAGCTCTCGGTCTTTTTCGGGTCGTTCCAGTAGCCGGTCATGATGGTGGGGCCTTTGAGGCAAAGCTCGCCCCGCTCGCCCTTTTTCACGTCCTGCCCCTGCTCGTTGACCAGCCGGTATTTCAGGTAGGGCACCACCCAGCCGGCGCAATTCGGCCCGACCGGCCAGGGCGGGCTGATGCAGACGTGGCCCGCGGTTTCGGCGGTGCCGTAGCCGCGGACAAAGAGCGACTTGATCCGGAGCCCCAGGATTTTCCAGCCGCCGTACTGCCGGAAGGTGTTGACCAGGTCGTTCCCAAACGCGTCGGCCCCGCCGCCCCAGACCTGCATGGAGGACAGGTCAAAGTCTTTGGCGCCGGCCTTGAGCATCATCTTGAACATGGCCGGGATGCCGGCGAAGAAGGTGGCCCGGTAGTCCTGGATCATGCGGCAGATTTCGCGGGGATCGAATTTCGAGACAAAGAGCATGGGGATGGCCATCGCCACCAGGATGAGCAGGTTCTGGTGGCCGGAGGTGTGCGCCACCGGCATGACCAACAGCGCGAGCTGCTTGGAATTGGTCGGTATCAGCGCGAGCAGCTTCGCGTAGGTGCGGAGCGTGGCCATCATGGCCTGGTGGGTGAGCATGGCGCCTCTGGGCTGGCCGGTGGTGCCCGAGGTATAGAAGATGATTACCACCTCTTCCTGGCTCTTGGGCTGGTAGGGCTGAAGCTCCGGGGAGGACCGGTCGGCGAGGTCTTCGAGAGAAATGGCGCCGGCCGGCGGCGGCTCGCCCTCGCTGACCACGATCCACTGCTTCACGCTCGGCACCACGGCCGGGTCGCGGATGTTCTCGGTGTAAACCTTCCGGTCCACGATCATGATCTCGGCGCCCGAGTTCTCCATCTGGTAGCGGACCTCGTCGGCCCGGAGCATGAAGTTGAGCGGCACCGGGATGGCCCCGATCTTCCAGCAGGCGAACTCGCAGAACACCAGCTCGACCCGGTTGTAGGTCATCAGCCCCACCCGGTCGCCGGGCTTGACCCCGAGCGAGAGCAGCCCGCTCCCGATCCGCGAAGTCACCTCGGCCAACTGCCGGTAGCTGACCTCATTGGTAGGGGCTGGTTTCAAACCCGCCCCTGCCTTGCCCTCCAGAAAGGAAAAACTCAAGTTGCGGTCGAGATAAAACACCGGCCGGTCTCCGTAAACCTGGGCGAAGAGGTCGGTGAAGTTGCCCGTGTTCAACCGACCCGCCTGCACCACTAGGCGCCGGAAACGCCGGAAGTAGCTCGGCGTCGGGCGCTGGGGCGGAATCCGAATGGGGTCAGAGCTTGACATTTGACATTCAATCTCCAAAGGGAAAGATTTAGAAAACCAAGATTGATATTTAGCCTTTCATCTTATCTATTCCAATGAATAGCAAATTGCATGGCACGGAGAAGCGGGTATTGTTCAGGAACCGCTTTTATCAAAGGTTTCATCTTGAGCAATTCTTTGCAAATGTCTTTAATCAGGGAGGGCACTGGCTTTACCTCTAAATTGATATTAGGACTTTGAGGTCCCAAATTCTTTTCATAAAAGCCAACAATGGCAATTTTCTGTATTTCCTTTTTCTCAAAATTAAATTCCTCCTGATAGTATTTCGCGGCATTATCAAATTTCTTTTTTAATTTTCTTATTCGTTTTTCCCATGAATCAGCGTCAAAGGATGTCTCTATATGAATCATTGATTTTTCTCTCGGGTGAAAAGCAACTATATCCATTTCTCCTGTATAGCCACCCTGAGGCCTTTTGCCAAATTTGATGTTTTTACGGATCAGATAGCCCTTAAATTCATACCATTCTGCAACTAGTTCTTCTAGAAAATTCATTCTTTCGCCTCCTTGCTGAATCTATTTCAGAAATAACCCAAGAGTTTACCGATAATCAGCCGCTGGATATGATCGGTACCACTACTGAGATTGTCCGGTTCCTTCCCAAAGTGATTGGATATTGTTTGCATCACTTGGCCTCCGGTGCTTTTTTCTGGCGATAGTCATTGGGATCGAGGCAGGCGTCATAGGTGGCGCGGTCAATCATGATCCAATGGGTGTTATTGATTCCTCGAGTGTTCTTGGATGTGGGGCTGACGGGAAAAGCGCACGCAATTTTGATCCAACGGTTTTGCTGAGCGGATATATTTCGGACTTCTGCTGCCAGTTCTGAAAGATCTTGATCTTGACTAAAAATGAGAGCGACATCGTAACTTTTTTGAAGGGCCAGGCGCATCACGTCGAGAGCGATGCGAACATCAATGCCTTTTTCCTGCCCCACCAGGGCGGTGGTATAAGTGCCGTCAGGAAGTCGAAGGTGCTGGTTCCGATATCTCAATGGTCTCGCAAAGGTTTCGATCCCTCGGGTTCCCATCACCGCCAGCTTTTTCTGCCAGAATTGATTCCAGCCGGGCTTATCCGACACATCGGGTATGCCCGTGTAGAAATACACCTTTGTCATGTTCCAGGTGTGCTTCCGGCAGAGGGCGTTGGCTAAGGCCAAGGGGTCGTAGTTGGGATAGCTGTAGCCGAATGCCTCCTTAGAGGCATAGAAGAGATTCTGCCCATCCACGAAAGCATAGGCGCGCTTGATGGTTGGTTCAGGAGGCATGGCGTTCCCCTGAAAAAACAAAACCCCGCCAGAGGCGCAAAGGCTGGTCCGGCGGGGAGCAAATAGATACTATATTTTTACACCAGGGCAAGGAAGATGTCAAGGGCTTTTTCGGGCAAAAGCTAACGGGTAATAATTTTCTGTTGAAAATCATCATGTTATCCATTGAAAATTTGTAAGGCGTATCTCCCCATTCCATTTGGGCCACCGCTGGTGGCCAGATTTTCAATAATTCTTCATGCAAGGAGCAAAAAGCCATAAGCTGTCATCCCCCATTTCCTCGGAGGCTTTGTGCCTTCGTGGTTAAAAACATCCGAGCAACTTCCCGATGATCAACCGCTGGATCTGGTTGGTGCCGCCGCCGATGGTGCCCAAGAGCGCGTCGCGCACGTAGCGCTGCATGTCGTACTCCATCATGTAGCCGTAGCCGCCCATCACCTGCATGCCGTCCTGGGTCACCTTCTTGGCCATCTCGGTGGCGAAGAGCTTGCAATAGCTGGCCTCCAGCGAGCAGGGCAGGCCCTGGTCCTTGAGCCAGGCCGCGCGGTAGGTGAGCCAGCGCGCCGCCTCGAGCTGGGTCTTCATGTCGGCCAGGATCTGCACGATCATCTGGTAGGTGCTGATCGGCTTCCCGAACTGCTCGCGCTGCTTGGCATAGGCCAGCGCCTCGTCAAAGGCCTTCTCGGCCAGGGCCACGTGGGTGGCGCCGATCATGATCCGCTCGATGTCCAACTGCATCAGCATCTGGGGCCAGCCCTTGTTCAGGCCCTCGGGCCCGCCCATGATCAACTCTTGGGGCACGCGCACGTCTTCCAGGAAAATTTCACAAGTGGATATGATGCGGCCCCCGAGCTTCTTCAGCTTCTTCACGGTCAGGCCCTTCGCGCCCTGGGGCACCATGAAGATGGAAAGCCCCTCGTAGCGCCGGGCCTCGAAGTTGGTCCGGGTTACGATCATGAGGATGTCGGCTATCTCCGCCCCGGTGATGAGCGTCTTGTGGCCGTTCAGCACCCACTGGTCGCCGTCCGGCGCGGCCTTGGTCTTGACCCGGGAGGCGTCCGAGCCTACGTCCGGCTCGGTCAGGCCGAAGCAGCCCTTGAGCCGACCGGCGATGATCTCGGGCAGGTATTTCTGCTTCTGCGCTTCATTGCCGTTGTTGAGGATCATCTCGCCCGCGAAAAAGACCGGCAGCAAAAACAGCGCGCAGGCGGCCTCGCTGCCCTTGGTCAGCTCTTCCACGGCCAGGATGAAGTCCATCACCTTGCCGCCGGTGCCGCCGTACTTTTCCGGGAAGGGCAGGCCATACAAACCGGTCTTGGCCAGCTTCTCGTTGAGCTCAATGGGGTAGCGCTCGTTCTCGTCGCACTCGCGGTCCAGCTCCTTGCTCGTCTCTTTCTTGCAGAAATTTTGAATCATGGTGCGGAGCTGTTCTTGCTCTTCAGTCCATCTAAAGTCCATCTTCCTAAACTCCTTCTCGAAATCCGGCGACCCTGCGGCGCAGGGTCGCGGCTACAAACTGCCTTGAGCCGAACCCCACCCTTCATGCGGACATGAAGGGTGGGCTACAACAAAACAAGAATCGAACCGAAAAAATTTTGTAGCCATCCTTTATTGGCATACAAATATTCAAAAAGAGAATTCAGAATATTTGTAGCCCACCCTTGCTTCGCTCTTCCATCTTGCGAAGCAAGGGTGGGGATTCATCCGCCTTTAGCCGGCCGGAACTTGGGCAGGGTAACCTCATCGGTCACCTTCTCGAACACCACCTCCACCGGCATCCCGATATAAATCTCCTCGTTCCGGCAGCCGATGATGTTCGTATGCAGGCTCGGGCCTTCCTCCAACTGGATGATCGCGGTGTTGTAAGGCACGTCGGCGGCATAGCCCGGGTAAAAGGCCTGGTGAAAGATCACCCAGGACCAGACCTGGCCCCGGCCCGAAAGCTTGACCCACTCGTACTCCTGGGACCAGCAGCGGGGGCAGATCACGCTGGGTGGAAACCGCACGTGCCCGCAGCTCTTGCACTTCTGCATGCGAAGCTCGCCCTTGCCCGCGTAGTCCCAATAAGGCTCCGAGTCCTCGGTGGGCTGGGGCAGAAACTTTTCCCATTCGGACATGCCCGTTCCTCCGATGTTTATCCAGATCTCGTAGGGGCGGGTTTCAAACCCGCCCCTACCTCAAGATGTCAAGGTCTCCGCAAAATCAAAGTTGCATAACAGAGCACCGCGGGATAGGTGTGCGGCGCGCCGCCGTAGCCGGTGACGAAGCACAACTCCGCGTCCTTGACCTGGCGCGTCCCGCAGTCGCCGCGGATCTGGCGCACGCCCTCGACTAGGTGGCCCATGCCCATCAGGTGCCCTTCGCTCAAAAGCCCGCCCGCGGTGCAGCAGGGCAGAGCGCCCCCGACCTTGAGCTTGCCGTCCTCCACAAACCTCCCGCTCTCGCCCTTCGGGCAGAAGCCATAGCCCTCAAGCTCGGTCAGCACCAGAATGGTGAAGCCGTCGTAGATCTGGATCACATCCATGTCGGCCGGCTTCATCCCCGCCATGGCGAAACACATCTTGCCGGCCGGGACGCCGCCCCGGTGGTCCTGCTTCTCCGGCCAGGGCATGATCACCTCGGCCGAGTGCGACTGGCCCAGGCCCGAGATCAGGGCCGGCGGGTGCTTCAGGTCTTTCGCCCGCTCGGCGCTCGTCACCACCACCGCGCCGCCGCCGCAGGTCTGCACGCAGCAGTCGAGCAGGTGGAGCGGCTCGACGATAAAGCGCGAGGCCTGGTGCTGCTCGAGGGTGATCGGCCCCTTGCTATACATTTGTGCATCGGGGTTGAGGCAGGCGTTGTGGCGGAAGGCCACCGCCACCTGGCCGAGCTGCGCGCTGGTGGTGCCGTAATCGTGCATGTGCCGGCGCGCGATGTGCGCCTGGAGCGGGGTGGCGCCGATATCGGCGTAGGGCATGGTGAACTCGAGGTTGGGAATGGCAAAAGCCGCGCCCTGGGGGTTCTCGGAATGGCCGTAGGCGCAAACCACGGTGCGGCACATCCCGGCCTCGATGGCGAGCGCCGCGGTCTGGACCATGACCACCGGGGTGGCCCCGCCGGCGTCCATGGTGGCGGAGAAGGTCAGGGGCAATTCCAGCAGCGCGCCGATCCGCGCCGCCCAGGCGTGCTCCTCGCCCATCATGGCCGGCATCGCTACCAAAAGCCCGTCCACCTCGTCGCGGGTCAGACCCGCATCATCCACCGCCCGCTTGATCCCTTCGAGGGTGAACCCGATCGGGCTTTTGTCAAAAATCTTCCCGAACTTGGTCAAGCCCACGCCGACAATGGCGCAGCGGTCCTTCAGGTTGGTCATCGCCTCACTCCAGGGGGACAGGTTTCAAACCTGTCCCCCGCCGGTTTTTTGCCGGGCCTTGAACCACGGCTCCAGGTCCTGCCAGCGCACCACCCATTTGCCTTCCTGCTCAAAGGCCGGGAACTCGCCCTGCTTGGCTTTGCGCAAGAGCTCGCGGTATTCCACGTTCAGGATCGCGGCCACTTCCTGGAGCGAGTAGAGCATTCCCCGCGCCTTGATCTTCTCCACCACCGGCCCGTCCTCGGCCGCCACGTAACAGGTGTTCTTCCACCAGGAGAAGCTCGCCTCCATCAGCGCCGCCGCCTCGGGTCCGCCTTCGAGGAGTTTTTCTCCCGCTTGCCCGATGAACTGCACGAACGCTCCCTGCATCGCCACCGGCGCCACGGCCAGGATCAGCGCGAAGAGATGCGGGCAGGTCCGGACCCGGGGGAAAAGCTCGCGTACCTTTTTGGTAAAGCCGGCCGTGATGGATAAGCCTTCGAGCTGCTTCACCCCGGCCAGCACGTCCCGGCACTCGGGCTGGGGGATGCTCGGCATCTCCGCGACCGCGGAGAGGATGGTGAAGTCCGGGATCCTCACCAGCAGCTCCAGCGTGAGGTGGTGGATCGTCTCCGGCTCGCCGCCTTTGCCGCCCAGGCCGAAGGGGCGCTCATCCTTCAAGCTGCCGCGCAGCCGGAGCCGGTCGGTCCCTTCCAGGAACGCTTCGGTCTTGATTTCGCGGACGTGGACCGGCTTGCCTTCAGTCATCGCTGCGGTCTGAATCAGGATGGAGGCCGCGGCCCCGGGGCCGGTCCGGCCGCACCGTGGGGGTCCGGCAATCCCCGCGCAGATGAGGCGACGCAGGCTCCGCGCCCTCGAGGAAGCGGACGCCCCGGCGCACTCTCAGCTTGCCGCCCTGGGTGCGGACCACTTTTTTCTTCACTGATTTTTCCATGGCTACTTCCTTTTTCCAAAATTGTTAACTAGATCACCGCTTGATCCTTGGGTTTCGGCTTAATTGTTAATTGTTGAGATCTGTTCCAAAGTCCTTCAAGGATTTTCAAATCCGAAAATGAATTCAACTAATATATCACTCCTGAATTTGTATTCTGCAAAATATCCAATTTGGCTATAGCATTCCAAAAATTGAACTTCCTCTCGATCTGGTGCATGAGATGAATCATGATTATCAAACTTATAGCGTAAAACCGCCATGTTATCCATAATTTTCTCTGAAGAATTCTTCCTACCCAGAGCTTTGACTACCTCGGTCCTCCTCATACCAAGCTTGATTCCCTTTCCAGTAATGAAATGATCAATAGAGGACAAATGATGTATGGTGCTTTTAGGCTTAGCCGCCGCGCGCAGAATCCAGATCTCACTGAATCTATTCTTGTCATCTCCGCCATGCAATATCAAGGACAGAACTTCTGTCTCTTGCCGATTGAAAAAATGAGCACAGTTAATACAAGTTGGTTCATCATCGGCCTCTAGTTCTATATCTTTGCCTATTACTTTTTCTGCGCTAGCCGCGTCCAGTAAGTAAATATCATTAACAGAGATGTCAGAGCATTGAGGAATTGCTTTACAGTCATGCTTAGACTGCGCATTCAGAAAGAACGCCAGGAAGAGCAAGATAGGGAAAAATCTAGCTCGTAAATAAATCTTCTTCTTTACCGGTTTTTCCATTGCGGTTTCCTTTTCTCCATAAAGGCCAAAGGCCCCTCGGTGGCATCGTCGGTGGAAAAGACCTGGGCCGCGAACTCGAGCTCCAGGTCCAGGGCCTGGGGGATCGGGAGCGACAGCCCCCGGATCACGCTCTCCTTGATCGCGCGCACCGCGACCGGGCCGTTGGCCAGGATCCGCTCGGCCATCTTCTCCGCGGCCTCCATCAATTTTTCCTTGGACACCACCTGGTTGATCAAGCCCAGCTTGAGCGCCTCCTGGGCCGAGATCGGGTCGCCGGTGAGCAAAATCTCCATGGCCCGGGCGAAGGGGATCTGGCGGGGCAGGCGCACGGTCGAGCCGCCGCCGGGGAAAAGCCCGCGCTTGACCTCGGCAACCGAGAAGATCGCATGTTCCGCGGCCACGCGGATGTCGGTGCCCTGGAGCATCTCCATGCCCCCGGCCGAGCAGATGCCGTTGACCGCGGCGATCACCGGCTTGTAGAGGTCGCCCTCCCGGAGCACGGCCAGGAGCGGGGCGCGGGCGTCGAAGTCCTCGCCCAAAAGCGAGGTCTCCATGGTGGCGAGCTCCTCGATGTTCTCCGTTACCGCGGGCACGAACTCCTTGAGGTCGGCGCCCACGCAGAAGTCGCGCTCGCCGGCGCCGGTCAGGATCGCCACCCAGCACTCGGGGTCCTCGCGGAAGTCCACCCAGGCTTTGGCCAGGCCGCGCATGCACGGCAGGTTCAAGGAATTCCGCCGCTCCGGCCGGTTGATGGTCACATACGCGATCCGGCCTTTCTTCTCGTACAACACCTCGTTGGCCATCATCTTCTCCTTCTCCCGATGCTCTTGTAATTCTTTGCCATCCCCCACCCTTCCCGAAGACGGGAAAGGTGGGCTACAAAATTTAATCTAAAAATGGATTATTGTAACCCACCCTTGTCTTCAAGGGCGGGTTTGCGTCAGCCTATTCTACGATCATCAATAATCTTCTTTTCCCCTTCCCGCCTCTGCTCAGAACTTGAGCTCTTCTTCCCTGAGCCCCGGGTTGGTCTGCAGCGAGAGGTAGTCCACCGCGCCGAAGCCGTCCGGGTCCAGGTTGCCGAGATATTCCACCCGCCGCGGCAGCCAGGTTTGCGGATCAAAGATCACCGCCAAGTTCTGGATCTCGCCGGTTTGGGGCTTGCCCTTTCGCTTCATGATCGCCCGGGGGCAGATTTTCCCCTGCCACTGCACCATCTCGACCGCCACCTGCCCCTGGCGCTGATACCACTCCATCCGCTCCGGCAAGCTCAAGAGGGTAAAGGTGTGCAATCCTTCCCCGAACGGGAACAGGGTGCGCGGATCGTCCTGGTGCATCACTTGCACCCCCACCAGGCGCATGGCGCCGGCGCCCACGGCGGCGATGCTGTGACTCTCGCGCCGGTAACAAATCTTGGCGCCCGGCGAGGTGAAGTGCAGGTGGTTGATGCGGAAGTCCGGATCGAACGCGTAATGAAAAAAGAACGGCTCGCGAATGACGGAGGCCGTCAGTCGGCCCCGGCTTTTCAGCCGGAAGTATTTCTCCGTGAACAGGAGCTGCGCCCGATAATCCTTCACTCCGGACAGCGCCTGGCGAAAACGATTGAACACTTCCTCATAGCTCGGGGCCTGGACGTCGCGGGCGGGTTCGGCCGAGTCCCGCTGGATCCGATCCAATCCTTCCGCATGGGCCACGAACTGGGCCGGGAAGTTCCACAACACCAGTCCCTCGAACTGGACGTCCTGAGCGCGGAGCCCGGTGTTGGTCTGCAGCCGGGTGAATTCGGAATCGGTTACCGGTTGCGCCCGGCCGGCCACGAAGCCCTGCACCCGGTGGGGCAGGTGATCGTCCGGGTCCACCCAGAGGTCGTAGCGGTTCAGGCGCGGACGGGTCCCCATGGATTCGACCGGGAACCGCAGGGTGAGCACGGCATAGGTCTTGCCCTGGCGCTCTTCGCGCAGGCTCAGCTCGCCTTGCTCCCGTAGCTCCTGCCAGTCCGCGAGTTGGTCCCACAGCCCCTCGGTCTTGAGCCCGCCGCTGTAAGAGCCCATGCATTTGACGTCCTCGGCAAAGATGTGAATCACCCCCAGCAGCCGGCGCACCCCCGGCAGCAGCGCCTTCACCTCATCGGTCCGGGAATCGTAGAACAATTGGGTCTCCGGCGTCACCGGATTCTCGAAATTATCCTCGCCGCTCAAGACCTTGGTCCAGTACAGCTTCGGCTCGCGCAGGAACTTGCCTTGCTCGACCTGCCGGCTCCAGATCGCCGGCTCGGTCGCGGTGGTGGTAAAGCCGGTCCATTCCGCTTGATAATCGCGGAGCTGGCTGATCGCGGCCGCCATCCGGGAAAAAACCCGGTCGGCCTCCGAATCGGTCCGGCCCTCCTTTTCCGCCGCGGAAAAGGAAGCCAGCGAAAAGAGGACCACCAGTCCGGCCAGCAGTCGTGGCTCCGGACCGCGCCGCCTGGGCAATTTGTTTGAACTCACGGCGCCATCACAAAAAGCGTCGGCTCGAGATTTCAGATGATGCCGAGCTTCTGCAGCTTGATCCCGGTGTTCATGTCGCCCTTGAACTTGAGCTTGCCCGACATGAAGGCCTTCTGGCCCGAAAGCTCGCCGTTGACCAGCTTCAGGTAATCCTCGTCCTTCATCTTCAAGGTGATCTTGGGGTTCTCGATGGTGCCGGCCTTGATCTCGGCCTTGTTGTCCTTGATGGTGAGGACCCAGTCGCCGCCGTTCGGCCCGGTGATGCTGAACTGCAGCGTCATGTCCAGTCCGGCGAGTTTCTCCGGCACGAGCTTCCCCGGCAACACGGTTTCCATGAATTCCTTGGGTGAACTGACTGCCATTTTCGTTCCTCCTTGTTTTCAAATTTTGGCCATGCTTATTTGCGGCCAAATTCTTTCCGCGACCGAAGAGCGGTCGCGGCTACGTAATCATCACTCTTCACTGTGCACCGTGCACTGTTTACTGTGCACTATAATCCCAGCGACCTCGCAATCACCCAGCGCTGGATTTCCGAGGTGCCGCCGCCGATGCGGAGCAGGCGGGCCAGGCGGAACATGCGCTCGATCGGCAGCTCCTTCATGTAGCCCATGCCGCCGTGCACCTGCAGGATCTTGTCCGCGGCGGTAAAGGCCATCTCCGAGGCAAAGAGCTTGGCCATGGAGATTTCGCGCATGGCGGGCTTGCCCTGGTCAATCAGCCAGGCGCAGTGATAGGTCATCCAGCGGGCGGCGTAGATCTCGGTGGCCACGTCGGCCAGCATCCACTGGATGGCCTCGAAATTCTTGATCGGCTGGCCGAACTGCTCGCGCACCTTGGCGTATTCCACGCCCAGGTCGAGCAGCCGCTGGGCCATGCCCACCCCGTTGATGGCCACCACCAGCCGCTCGGACGAAAGCCACTTCATCGCCTCGACAAAGCCGAGGCCCTCGGTGCCCACGCAGTTCTGAACCGGCACCGCGCAGTCCTCGAAGAAAAACTCGGACTGGAAATCGTCGTCGCCGAGCGACTTTTGCAGGCGCCGGGTGAAGCCGGGCGTGTCCGCGTCAATCATCAACAGGGAGCAGCCGCCGTTCATGCCCTTGGTCGGGTCGGTGATGACAAAGACCTGGGCAAAGTCGCAATAGGGGCCGTTGCTGATGAAATGCTTCTGGCCGTTGACGATGTAATGGTCGCCCTTTTTGACCGCGCGGGTCTTGAGCGCGCCCACGTCCGAGCCGGCCCCCGGCTCGGTGAGGGCGAAGCAGGTGGTCTTCTCGCCCTTCATCAGCGGCTCGACGTATTTCTCTTTCAGGAAAGGCGTGGCGTTGATGAGCATCCCGGTCGGGCCCATGGGCGGATCGCCGAGCACGTAGATGCCCAGGATCACGGTGCTCGAGCTCGCGATCACCTCGCGCACCGCGGTCATGCCCACGTGGCTGAGGCCCCCGCCGCCCATGACCTGGGGCAGGCCCACGGTGTAATAGCCGAGCTCAACCGATTTCTTCCGCACCTGGGCCCCCAGCGCCCGCACCTCGTCGGTGAACTTGCCGTCCCAGACCGCGGCCTTGTGCTTTTCCTCCAAGGGCAGCACTTCCCGTTCCATGAACTTCTTGACCGCGTCCACGATCTGTTTTTCGTCTTCGCTCAACCGAAAATCCATTTTTCAACTCCTTTAAGAATTTAAACACAGAGCACACAGAGAACGCAGAGATTTGATACAAATTTCCAAAACTCTTTTTCTCTCTTTAACCTGAAATTCTCCTCTTCCTCTGTGCTCCTCTGTGTTCTCTGTGTTTAATATCTTTATCTTACTTTCCGGTATTCGCCCCAGTTGTAATCCTCGCGCTCGAGGATGGTGGCCCCGCCCTGGCCGTAGCCGCCGCAGATGGTGGCCAGGCCCCAGCGGCTGCCGCGCCGGTTCATCTCGTAGGCCAGGTGCCCGACCAGCCGCGCCCCGGTGGCGCCGACCGGGTGGCCGATGGCGCAGGCCCCGCCGTTGACATTGATGCGCTCGTTGCTTTTAACCCCGAACTCCTTCATGAACACGATGGGCACGCAGGCGAAGGCCTCGTTGATCTCGATCACCTCCATCTGCTCCACCGTCATTCCCTGGCGAGCCAAAGCCTTGCGGGTGGCCGGGACCACGGACCAGCCCATGATGGTCGGATCGCAACCCGCCACCGCCATGGCCCGGATGGTGGCAAACGGCTTGAGCCCTTTCTTCTTCGCCATCTCCTTGCTCATGACCATGCAGACCGCGGCGCCGTCGGCCTGGCCCGAAGAAGAAGCCGCGGTCACGGTGCCGCCGCCGGGCATGAAGGGCGTGGGCAACTTGGCGCATTTTTCGTAGGTGGTGTCGGCGCGGGGGCCTTGGTCGTAGTCGAGCAGGAACTCTTTTCCTTCGAGGTCGTGCGCCGGCACCGGCATGATTTCCTCTTTGAGCTTGCCGGCTTTTTGCGCGGCCACGGCGCGGAGGTTGCTCATCACCGCCCAGTGGTCCATTTCCTCGCGGGTGAGGTTGAACATCTTGACCAGCTTCTCCGCGGTGATCCCGCCCACGAGGTCGAGCGGGTTCAAATCGTCATACATTTTGGGATTGGGGTTCATGGCGCTGAGCATGGTGCCCGGCTCCTTGAGCAACTCGTCGAAGTCGGTGTCCGGCGTCACCAGCGGCAGCGAGATGTGGGTCATGCTGTCAATGCCGCCGGCCACGTAGATGTCGCCCATGCCGGCCATGATGCCGAGCGCCGCCACGTGCACGGCGCTCATGGCGGTGACGCAGGCCCGCTCGACCGAGAGGCCGGCCACCTCGAAGGGGTAATGGGCCAGCACCAGGCAGTTGCGGCCCGGGTGGGCCTGCTCGCCCAGTTGCTCGACCGCGCCCAGAATCACCTCTTCGATCTCGCTCGGGTGCACCCCGGTCCGCTTCACGATCTCCTGCAGCACCAGCACGCCCATGTCGTCCGAGCGGAGGTTGCGCATATACCCCTTTTCCTTGTGGCCGCGGCCGAACGGCGTCCGCACGCAATCCACAATCACCGCTTCTCTCAACTCTGTCATCTCTTCACCTCAAAATTTTTTCTTTACCACAAAGGCACAAAGACACGAAGGTGAAGACAATCGAAAACATCTTCTAGCTTTGTGTCTTAGTGTCTTTGTGGTTAAATCTTCTCAACCTGCCAAGACCACCGCTTCGCCGAGCAGTTTTTCTTCGCCTTCCAGGTTGGTCCCCTTTACGTCCAGGGTCACGAGCTTCTTGCCGCCTTCCTCTTTTTTCGCCGTCACCGTGGCGGTGAAACGGAGCGTCTCGCCCGGCCAGGTCTGCTTGCGGAAGCGCGATTGGATCCGCTCGATGGCGCCGGTCCCGGCCAGGTCGGCCACGTATTTCGCGGCAAAGGCCATGATCAGCATCCCCTGGGCGAACACGCCGGGGTAACCCAGGTCGCGGGCGTACTCCTCGTCGGTGTGCATGGGGTTGCCGTCGCCCGAGGCCTCGCCATAGGCCTGGAACAACTCGATGTTAATCCCGCCCCGCTCCCAGGCCGGGAACTGCTGGCCCACCTGAAGGTCCTTGAACTTCAATTTCGGTTTTCCCATCGTTTCACTCCAGAGAATTTTTCAACACCGAGCACACAGAGGGCACAGAGAGTTTTTATTTAAGTTACTCTTGAGTCTTGTTTCTTTGGACTTTAACATTTTATTCTTTCTCTGTGTTCTCTGTGCTCTCTGTGTTTAATCTTCTTCTTTTTCCTATCCTCTCTTCGAAATCAGGGTCATCCTCGCCGTGAACACGTGCTGCCGCGACTTTTCTTCCAGCGCCTTGGCCTCGAAGGTGACAAAGTCCAAAATCCCGCTCTTGCCCTCTTTCTCCCAGATGTCGTGCACCTTGCCGGTAATCACGTATTTCTCGCCCGCGATCACCGGCCGCTGGTAGATGAACTCCTGCTCCGCGTGCACGATCCCGGCCAGGTTCAGTCCCAGCTCGAAGAAGAGGTCCGGGTCGAGCGCGTCGAACAGGAACCGCATCGGAAAAGTGGGCGGCGCCACCAGGCCCGGATAACCGGCCTTCTTCGCCGCGGCCGCGTCCACGTATTCCGGCCGCTCGTCGCCCACCGCCTTGGCAAAGGCGACCATCTCCTCGGCCTTGGCCTCGGCCCGGCCCGGCGGAGTCTCTTTCCCGATCAAACTCTTATCCGCCATGTTTCCTCCATCCCCAAAATTTTTTTACCACAAAGACACGAAGGCACTAAGCTAAAGAGCTCAAAAAAAATTTATCTCTTTTCTTCCCTTTGTGTCTTTGTGCCTTTGTGTTTAAATCTTTATCTTTACCTTATGTCCACGATTTCATTTTCTCGACCAACTCCTCCGGCTTCCAGCGCCCGTCCTTGGAAAGGCTCTTCTTCACCTGCCAGACCTCATACTGGTCAATGTCGCCGCCCGAGATGCCGAAGACCTGGCCGGTCAGGTGAGCCGCGGCGTCGCTCGCCAGGTACGCCACCAGCGGCGCGACATTGTCCGGGTGCATCGAGTCGAACTCGCCCTCGGCCGGAGCTTCCAGTTGGCCGAAGGCGTTCTCGGTCATGCGGGTGCGGGCCGCGGGCGCGATGGCGTTCACGGTGACGCGGTATTTCTCCATCTCCCGGGACCAGACCAGGGTGAGGTTGGCGATCCCGGCCTTGGCCGCGCCGTAATTGGACTGGCCCACGTTCCCGATCAGCCCGGCCGCGGAGGTGGTGTTGATGATGCGGCCGCCTTCGCCCTTCTCGCGGAAATAGCGGCAGGCCCATTTGCCGCAGTTGAAAGTGCCCTTGAGGTGCACCGCGATCACCGCGTCCCACATCTCCTCGTCCAGGTTGTAGATCATCTTATCGCGCAAAAAGCCGGCGTTATTGACCAGGATATCGAGTCGGCCGAACTGGGCGATTGCCATGTCAATGATGCGCTTGGCGGCCGAGTGGTCGGATACGCTCTCGAAATTGGCCACCGCGGTCCCGCCCGCGGCCTTGATCTCGTCCACCACCTTGTCCGCCAGCTTGCGGTCGGCCCCGCTGCCGTCCAGCTCAACGCCCAGGTCGTTCACCACCACCTTGGCGCCTTCGACCGCGAGCAGGATAGCCTCGCCCCGGCCAATCCCGCGGCCGGCGCCGGTCACAATCGCCACCTTTCCATCCACCAGTCCCATTTTTAACCCCTCTTGACTGAAGAAGTTTTTCACCACAAAGGCACAAAGGGCACAAAGCTTTTATTCATTTCTTCCCTTTCCTGACCCTTGGTGTCCTTTGTGTCTTTGTGTTTAAGTTCTTCTCTCCTTTTTTCCTTTTTCACCAAATGGTGAAATCAGACATTGCGGAGGATGAGTCTCCGCATCTCTTCTTTACGTTTTTCCAGGTTCTCCGGGTCCAGGGGATCCGAAGGTCCGAGCCGGCGGAGCAAGGGTGTAATCAGGAAGTAAAGGAGGTTGGCTCCGCCGAAGCTGATCAGGAAATGGAGCAGTTGCTGCTCGGGTTTTTTCTGGCCCTTGAACATGTCCTTGAGGGAGCGGTTGCCCATCTCGAACATGGGCTTGAAGTAGCGCTGGGTGAGGGTATCGAGGAACGGTCCCTCATCCATGATCTCGCGGATCAAAATTCGGATCGGCTCCTGGTGCAGGGCCACAAAGGCCGTGAAATTATCGCTGAATTGGAGCAGGTTGACCAAGGGATCGTCGGAAGATTTATAGGTGGCCGGGAAGCTTGCCACGATGGCCTCAATCCGCTTGAAAAAATTTTCGAGGGTCTGTAAGTAGAGCTTTTCCTTGGTCTCGAAGTGATAGAAAAGCAGGCGCTTGTCCACCCCGGCTTTATCCGCTACTTCCTGGGTAGTCACCGCGGCAAAACCTTTCTCGGAAAACAAGGTCCGCGCCGCCCGTAGAATCTTGGCTTCGGCGGATTCGCGCTCTTCAGCGGCTGGCGCCGCGGAATTCAAGGCAGGACCGTTCCGGACCATTTTTTCACCACCCGGTGTAATTATTAGCAGGTTCCGGGGAAGCTGTCAAGAAAAAAATTTAGACCCTCGCGCAGGGGACAACTTGACACCGCGGAAGGGTTATGCCAGCATCAAGAGTGATGGGAACCTGTTTCCCACCCTGCGGCATCAATTATTTAGGCTTAACGATGGAAGAGATATGAAGGGTATGCAGCGAGTCGAGTGCATCACCGTCCTGATCTCCCGGGACGAGGAAGAAGGCGGCTGGATCGCTCATTGTCTCGAGTATGATTTGCTCGCCCACGGCCGGCATTCCCGCGAGGCCATTGCCCGGCTGATGGGCGTCATCACCACCCACATCAAATACCTCGCGGAGAACCATTGCCTCGAACAATTGCACCACCCCGCGCCCAAACAGTATTGGGCCATGCTCCGAAACGCCAAGCCCATGGGGATCATCCATTTGAATCAAATCAGCAGCTCAGCCCGGCTTGAACAGATGCTGAAGAAATCCGTGCCCCCCATCCACGAGATGGCCCGGCTCAATATCGAGCATTCAAGCCTCCAATAAACCGAGCCTGGCCCGCGAGAGATGTCCAAAAAGTTAAGCCCCCTCTCTCGACAAAAATTCCTCCGCAAACTGAAGCACTTTGGCATTTTCGAAGTCCCGGGCCGGGGCAAAGGAGGAGAATTTATTATCCGCTGCTCTGAAACCGGCGTCATCTTCACCCTCCCCCATCTGAAGCAGGGCGAGGACGTCCGCGTCTGCTATATTCAGGCCGTTCTGCGTCGCTTTGGCATCAGCCGAGAATCATGGTTCAAGGCGGGCCAAAAAAAGCAGGGGACTAGGGATACAGACGTGAATTAAGTTTAAAGTTACGATCGGACTCCAAATTTTAAACCGATGATGGCCGCAGGCCCGGTCGAGCCAACTCTGATTCAAGCCGAACGAGGGAGGCGCCGAGATGAAGAAATTCTATTCGATGAGCTTATTGGCCTTTTTAGGAGCCGGTGTTCTTTTTCCGGTGACGGCGCGATCTCAAGACATCCCAATTGAATTTGCCCTGGAGCTTTTAGCTTTGATAGGCCTGCTCTATGCTATACCTGTCATTACTCCTATTTATTTCATCTTGTATGCAGTCCTCTGGATTCTTTCGTATCAGCGGGATCTTAACACCAGACCCTCTTTCTGGCCGGTCATATTCTATCTCCCTGCTCTTTGCCTCTATTTCTTTTGCATTCTCTCAATTAAAAATAAGCATATTATGAATTCCCCAGTTTTTGCTTATTCAACAATAATCTCTCCGATATTGTTCATTTTCTGTTTCTGGAGTCTATATCGAGATGTCAAGAGGTTTCGAAGGGCAACAGCGAAAGCAAGAAAATCAATTGATCGAAAAGAATAGAGGGTATAAACCTCCGGTTGTTTTGGGGCAAAGCACTTGGTCTTTTGATTTATTGCAATTCTCGCGCGGCTAGAATGCGCTTCATCAGCCGCTGCTCCTGGTTTTGGGTTTCCGCCAGGAGTGCCGCCGCCTTATCAAAGCCCTCGGGCCGGTCTTTTTCGCTGATGGCCTTGAGCAGTTGCGAAAGCTTGCTCCACTCATCGCTGATGCTGAACATTTCTTGGGCCGGGGCAATCTTGGCCAGGGCCGGGTCGAGACGGGCGGCCTCTTCCAGGAAGCGGGCGTAGAGCTTGCGGAAGGCGCCGCCGCCGGTGCCGCGTTTCTCGATCACCTGGTAGAACCACCGCGCCGACCATTTCCAGTCCTTGGTCTCGCCCCATTCGGGCAAATCCGCGACGGCGCGCTTGAGCGCGGGATAGCCGAAGACCCCGGCTTCGGCGTAGTCGGGGTTGATGAGATCCTTGGCCTGCTTGACGAGCGCGCGGCGGAGGGCGGGCCGGAGGTCAGAAGGGGGCAGTTTCCAGTCCACCCGGAAGTGATCGGCCAAGACGGTGTAGCCGGGCTGGTCGGAGAAGCGGGCCTTTTTCAGGGACGCCTGGGGCACGGTTTGCAGGCCGGGCCGCTCGGTGTCGGCGACAAAGGCGGTCTTGGCTTCGTCATCGTAACCATAAAAGAGGATGACGTGGCCGGGGAAATGGGCCTTGGATTGGTAATAATCGAGGTGGAAGAGGTCGGCGCGCATGAGGATGGGCACGCCCTGGTCGGCCGCGGCTTTGGCCTCGGCCAGGGCATGGTCCGGGTCCGGGTCTTGGAGCCAGACGCGCTTGAGCCCGAGATTCTCGAAAAAGTTCATCTCCAGGATGCGCGAGCGGGTGGCAGTGAACCGGGTGGGGTAGAAGGCGTCGCCGGAGAGGTAGGCGAAGCCCAGTCCGGCGCCCAGGCCGAAGCACATCGGCTCGGAGAGCGGATGCCCGAGGAAGGCGGTGGCGTCGGAAAGCGCGGTGGAGGCGCAATGCCAGCCGGGGTGATGCCGCCACCCAGGAATCAGGCTTGGAGCCATGGCTCGGAGAATCCCATCGTCAAAGAATCCGACTCAGCTTAACCCAGGCCAGGGCCGCGGGCAAGTTTTCTGAGTCAGGAGTCAGGGTCTGACCTAAATCTCCGGCTAACGTTATGGAGTCATCATGTAGAAGGAACAAGAGAAGGTCGGTGGCCTCGACGGGCGTGATGGTGTAGCATCAGCCCAAATTTGAAAACTTCAAATTCAAGGAGGACACCGACCATGGAAAAGGTAGCGC
>Ga0315282_10005256_pt1 | contig 22136 bp, 21 predicted proteins | sample YL17G07_20_MG_FD_203693 | JGI IMG/M metagenome (GOLD analysis project Ga0315282, IMG submission 203693) | Sediment microbial communities from Yellowstone Lake, YNP, Wyoming, USA - YL17G07_20 | ecosystem: Environmental > Aquatic > Freshwater > Lake > Sediment | place: USA: Wyoming | collected... | reverse complement strand
CTCGAAGCTGAACAATGGAGCCACGAGCTCAGCTATGGCGCTCCTGAACTTGACGAGGAATTCATCCAAGCTATCATGTCACAGTGCGTAGATAGTCAGAAAAACTCTATATTCGCATCTACTGTATATGCTACGCTTAAATGGGGTCTTTATAGGCGTGCTCTGTACCCACCCATCAACGGCTCCTTCTTTCTATATCCGGCTCCTATCGATATGAGGTAGTAAGTGAGAAGTGGCCATTGTATAGTCTAAGCAATCGGAGTGACTAGATTTGATATGGTTCGCGCCAACATGTAACCAATGTACAATGCAATTCCAATGTAGATATTGTAGCGATTGATCGCAATTATTTATATTCTACTCTTCAGAATTGTGAAAGGGAACCTGAATTGAATAGGAGAAAGGTTGTTATAATAGCCCTTGCCATACTGATAATTCTCGATGGCATAGGTTCGATTCTCATCCAGTATGGACAGCACCATAGCATAACTTTCGACCTCGAACGCCTTGGCAGATCTCTCGTTGGATTGACTATAGCCATCCTTGCCTACCAGCAAAAATAGCGCGAAATAACACGAAATTGGTCGAGTTGTGGATTGGTAGTTCGAGAGTCACAAACAGGGCAACTAAATTCTGCTTGATGATTAGGTATGAATCATGGGTTCAAATCCCTTCTAGAGCTATAATTTTTATCCATTTAGAATTAATGAGTTCATAACCCTTACGCTCTTAATCCTCCAGGAAATCACCAGGGATGAAATGGGACATTCAACAATTAGGCATCTCTGAAGTCAATATTCCATGAGGGCGACACTCAATCGCTTTTTCAAAGAACCTAAACCAGAAGGCTGAAAGGTAAAGGAGAGCATGAATAGAAATGAGAGTGGCCGAATATGGACGTTCTAATCATTACGGAATTTCTGGCTTCATTGTTACTTGTCGGATTCGCGCTCCAAAACGTTTGGAAATACTACCGAATTACCATGAGGAAGCGAAGGATAAGGAATTTTCAGATCCTGTATTATGGTTCACCAAATCAGGCAAATGTAAATAAAAATATAGCATAGGCCGTATCTTAACGTAATATCTGAGTCTCTATTGGTGAGCGAGTAGTATGACCTCTATCCTTAATCTAACATGAGTTTGACCATTTCGCCCAATTCTTCCTGTATACCGTTAGCCAGTTTGAGACCTTCGCCAATGGTCGAAGAACCTGTTGCTGCCCGCTAACAGGATTATGAACGCTGCCCCTGATTGATGAGGCTGAGGACTGGGCTATGGAGAGCACGAACATCTCCCACAATTTCCTGAAGAACGGGACAATGAAGTTGATGGCGGTGCATAGCGCAAGGCCAATGGAATAGAAGGCCTTCCTCCCACGGGCATCCGACTGGGAACCGATGACGATATTCAGGCCAGCTATTGTGGCTGCGGTTATGCCGAAGATGATGCCAATGTCCGTAAATGAGACCCCAACCCAGTCCAGGTAGAGAGGAAATAGAACCTCGTATGCACCCGACGCATAACCGAAGAGCCAGGAGACGAGTATCAGCAGGCGTACGTTCCGATTCAAGGGTGCCCTGCATTGGCTGAAAAATAACCTATTAAAGTATAACCGGTAGAAGGATATCCAACAGAATGATCAAAAGCGACTACTGCGATCTTGAGAGGAATTAAGTAATATCTCGACATGATACTCTTCGATCCTCCTAAGTGAGATGGTGAACATCTTGGAGAGGCGCTTACTATTAAGCCTCTACAGAAGCTTCGCGCCTCATGGAAGTATCCTGTTGAAAAGTTCTCATTGAAAAAAGGATATTCAGGCCCGTGAAATGTAAAATTCATCGATCTGCATGGTGTTTCTCACTTACCTTTGTGATAGGTGCAGGCCTGTGGTTATTTTTCACGTTTTTGCATGCCGAGCACTATCCCTTCTCTTCAACTAACTAATAAAAAATTATGATTCGTAACGGCATTCCCTGTTCTTGGCGCTTCCCCATATACGTAAATTGTTTAGCATAATTTAAATCGCAGGTTATATCTGTAAGAGGTGAGTATATTGTCATCAGTAGTTGAGGAATACGAATCAAGGACCGGGAAATCCGCCAAGCTCTTCAAGAGGGCAAAAAATGTCATGCCTGGGGGCGTTAACCACAACATAAGGGCCTTCAAGCCATATCCATTCTGCACGGTCTCAGCGAACGGAAACGTTCTGATTGACGCTGATGGAAATCGATACGTCGATTACTGGAACGGTCATGGGGCTCTGATCCTAGGCCACAACTACCCCTCAGTCGTACAGGCAGTGAAAACCCAAGTTGAGAAATCATCGCAGTATGGAACCCTAAATGAGAATGAGATACTGCTCGCTGAGAAGATTGTAAAGATGCTGCCCTCAGCGGAGATGGTAAGGTTCACCAATAGTGGGACTGAAGCCGTAATGTACGCCCTTAGGCTTGCTAGGGCGTATACGGGGAGGGTGAAGATTGGTAAATTCGCAGGGGGATGGCATGGCGGCTTCAACGATGTCCACATTGGAACAAAACCTCCGCTGAACAAGCTCCCCTCTGCCGGCTTGCCGAGGAACGAGCTGAAAAACACTGTCCTCCTCCCTTACAACGACCTGAACGGCGTCAGGAGGAAGATAAGGGGCGAGAGGCTAGCGTGCATGATCATCGAACCGATGCTAGGAATGGGATGCGTGCCAGCCAGCAAGGATTTCCTGCATGGCTTGAAGGGGCTCTGCGGGAAGATCGGGTCGCTCCTGATCTTCGACGAGGTGATAACGGGCTTCAGGCTGGCGAGAGGAGGGGCCCAGGAATACTTCGGGATCGAGCCCGACATCACGACGATAGGAAAGATAATCGGAGGGGGCTATCCCGTAGGGGCCATAGCCGGTCCATCCGAGATAATGGAGAGGATGGATGCATCGAAATATCCCCCCTCCGAGCTTGCCTATCAGGGTGGCACCTTTTGCGGCAATCCTGTCACGATGGCGGCAGGACTGGCAACGCTTCGAATTCTCGACGATAAGGCAGTCTACGACCACATAAATGGTCTCGGCGCAAGAGCCAGGAAGGGGATTTCAGAGGTGTTCGAGGGGAAGGACGTAAATGTAACGGGTCTGGGTTCGACCTTCTACGTGCACTTCAAAAGGGGGGAAGTGAAGAACATAGAGGACGTGTTCAGCGGAGATATGGAGACGCTCTGGAAGTACGGATTGTTCCTGATAAACCACGGAATCTTCGGACTTCCGACGCACTTCCACAACATTTCATATGTCCATACCGGGGAAGACATCACGAAACTGATAGAGGTTACTCGACTTTTCGCGGAGAGCGTGTGCAAGTCGCTATAACCATGGCAGAAGGGATTGTGCAAGTCGCGGACTACAAGGAGCCTTAGCTTCGAGGCGCGCGAAGATAACATATGTGTTAATAGAAGGTTCACGATAAAACCCTAAGTAATGGAGACACGTGACTTAAGGAGGGAAAAGGATGAGATGTGCAATTGGCGGCATAAGTCATGAGACCAACACCTTCTCAACACTTCGCACGAGGATTGACGATTTCCACGTTCAACGTGGAGATCAAATATTAGATGATAAGTTCTGGGGTTCGTTTAATAACGTGGACTGGGTTCCTACGCTTCTCGCCGAAGCATTCCCTCATGGTCTCATAGAAAAAGACGCATATCTGACCCTCAGAAATGAACTTCTTGATCGGCTTAGTTCATCGCTGCCAATCGATGGCGTGTTCTTGGATCTGCATGGGGCGATGGAGGTTGAGGGGATGGGGTGTGGCGAAGATGACCTTTCAAAGTCGATTAGGGAGATAGTGGGAACAGAGATCCCGATCGTCGCAAGCTTGGACTTACATGGCAATATTTCACGCGAACTCGCAAGCAGCATCAATGTTCTGACGGCACTTCGAACTGCTCCACACACTGATGGGGCACAGACTAGGGAGCGCGCGGTGAGGCACCTCCTAAGGTGTGTTAAGGAAGGAATTAGGCCTTCGAACACCTTGATAAGGCTCCCACTTATTTTACCAGGTGAGTTCGCAGTAACGGCCATTGAACCAGCCAAATCGCTCTACGAAAGGCTAGCTAAGTTGGAGCATGAAGAGGGGATTCTTGACGCATCGATCATGATAGGATGCGCTTGGACTGATTCGACTCGAACCTCCGTTAGCGTAATCGTATGCAGAGAGGATGAAAAATATAATTCACAAGCATTTGAGCGCGCAGCGGATTTGGCACGCGAGATCTGGAACAGGCGTTGGGAGTTCGCACCCGAAGTCGAAACCCTTAACATCGACGAAGCGATTGAAAGGGCGATGAAGGCCAAAGAACGGCCTGTCTTCATATCGGATTCAGGTGATAATGTTACTGCGGGTGGCGCAGGGGACATACCGATAATACTCGAAAGGTTGCTTAAGTCAGGTGTAACTGAATCGGTCGTTACAGGGATAATCGACCCAGAAGCCGTCTCAATCTGTGCCAAAGCCAAGAGTGGATCGAGGGTGCATTTACAGATCGGAGGTAAGCTCGACAAGGTTAACGGGCATCCCCTTAAGGTGACAGGAATAGTCAAGCACGTCGTTCCTTCTAGGATCGCTGTCATTGAAGTGGATGGCGTAGAGGTGATATTGCTCTCGGGGCGTTGGCAATCTGCGGACACGAGGGGTTTTCAGGAAGCTGGGATAAATCCTTTAGATAGAAAGATTATCGTTGTGAAGCTCGGATATCTCTTCCCGGAAATTCGCAATATCGCGAGAAGATCGATTATGGCCTTGAGTCCAGGATTCACTTCCCTTGATATCGAGAAGCTACCTTACAAGCACATCAAACGCCCAATCTACCCGCTTGACAAGGATTTCGAGTTCCATGAGGCAACTGCCGAAACGTCCTGAAAGCGCCATTCTGCCTTATAGATTCCTCGTGCATGTGAGAATTGGAAGGTCACGCACTGTGATGAGACCAGGTTTCGAAGCCAAGACCCTCGGTATCGCGTTGACGACCATCGCCACCGTTGCGGAGTCGCCGTGAACGCCTCCCCTGAGCACCATATCCACTGGAGGAGTTCCGTCAATTAGGATGGAGTCATGGGGATCGTCTGCGTCGACACGCATTTGGAGCTCGAGTACTATCACCACCTCACTGCCTATCGTACACCTCACGACCTGTTTGATGCCGGCTACCATTCCCTCCTCAATATTCAAGAACGGAGTCTGAACGCTCTTTCTGGCTACTATAGGCTCAACGCTCTCAGCTACGTCTCCAATTTCCCATCCCAATGTATTGGCGATCATCCTTGCGGATTCCCTTAAACCGATATGTCCGATCGTGCCAGCTGAGACTCCCTCCTCGAACTCCCTTATGGAAATGCCCGCGCCGATCTTCTTCTGCAATGGCAGCCTGCGCCTAGAGGCATCCACTATCCGCTTTACTATAATCTTCTTGACATCCTGGCAGACCGATGTCAAAATAAGAGGAAGCGCGTCCATGACGAAGCCAGGATTTATCCCGATGCCCAGCACCGCAACCCCCTGTCTCTTGGCCAAGTGATTTATCTCCTCAGCGATCGTGCGGTTTCCATCATCTGGGTAGACAAGCTCTTCACAGGTGGAAATGACGCTACAACCTGACTCAATGGAATCGATAAGCTGAGGACGAATAGTTTTGAGATGCGAGGCCGTCGAGTGAAGGACGAGCTCGGCCTTCGCCTCTCTCAACACTGAGGCATCGCCTGAAACAACTGCCCCTAACTTCTTTCCAAGTCCCAATACTTCTCCAATGTCCTTGCCAATCTTCCGGGGATCGATATCAATCGCGCCAATGAGCTTATACTGTGACAGGCTCAGAACATGACGTGCGATATCACTTCCGATCGATCCGAGTCCATATTGGACAATCCTGAGATCTCGCATATCAGCACGAGTCCTAAGTTGGGAGTTTAAGGCTTCCGACATAGATCTTTTCTCTTCGAGTTGAGCTGCTCTTTTATCTTTCTACGAACTCCTCCACCTTATCGACTAGCGACATGAAGGCCTTTGCGGCCGATGATTCCGGTTGTTCCACTATGAATGGGAGTCCCCGATCCGAGTCTTCACATATCCTTTGATCCAACGGTATTTTACCGATGAAAGGAACGCCTAGATCATTCGATAGCTTCTCCCCCCCTCCGGTATTGAAGATGTTCGTTTCAACACCACAGTTCGGGCAGATGAATCCACTCATGTTCTCCAATATCCCGATGAGTGGCACATTCATTTTTCGGGCAAAGGTAATGGTTTTCCTAACGACCATCTGAGAAACCTCAGAGGGGATCGTGACGACGATCGCGCCACTTATGGCCGGTATGTATCTCACCATGCTGAGCGCCTCGTCCCCAGTACCCGGAGGGAGGTCTATGATGAGGTAGTCAAGGATATCCCAGGCCACATCGCCAAGGAACTGCCTTATTGCCGTAGACTTCAGTGGACCGCGCCATATAACAGGCGTATTATCATCTAGAAGTAAGTAGTCCATTGATACAGTCTTCACTCCAAATGGACTTACAGCTGGGGAGATGCCTTCTGGCCCCGGGTCCAATTTCCTCCTCCTTGTACCAAGCATCATCGGTATGCTCGGTCCCGTGATATCGGTATCAAGAACGCCAACTCGATTCGCGTGACCCTTCCGTGAGAGTGCTGTAGCCAAGTTTGCGGCTATTGTGCTCTTGCCTACGCCACCCTTGCCACTAAGTATAATTATCTTGTATTTGACTTTAGCCATCGATGCACTTATGCGCTCTTGTTGCTCCTTGAATTCCTTGATTCTATCTTCCATATCATAGTCCCTACCGACTTGGGCTAAGGGGTCCACATTTCCTTACTAACTCCATAGCTTAACATAAGTTGAAATATATATTTTTTCAAATTATTTTTTGGATGAACCGATTGTCCTACGAAGTACATCGGGATAATCACTCGTTATGCCATCAACTCCGATTTCAAGCATCCTATGCACATTCTCAATTTTGTTAACCCCCCATGCGATCACCTGTAGATCAAAAACATGTGCCATGTCTACTATCTCGCGGGAGATGGACGCGTGATTACAATTGAATATCTCAGCGCCCATGGACGCAGTTTCCATAATTGAATGGTCGGATGCTTTATCAAACGATGGCGCAATCCTCAATCGCGGATTCAAGAGCTTGATCAGCCTTAGTGGTTCATGGGCTCCGCTTACTATTATCCTCATGTCTAAGCTATTGTAGTGGATGATCTCCGTAATTTGCTCCTCGTAACCTTTGGAGCTGATGTCGAACATGAACTTGACATCACTTCCGCTGAACATCTCTATCACTTCGGTTAGAAGAGGAATCCTCTCCCCACCACCTGCATCAAACGTCCTCAGCTGTTTGATGGTTAGGTCCTTTACCAATCCCTTTCCATTGGTCGTCCGGTCAACGGCATCGTCGTGCATAAGAACTATTTGTTTGTCCTTTGTCATCTTAAGGTCGATTTCTACAACATCACAGCCCATCTTGATGGCTTGCTCTATGCTCTTCAGAGTGTTCTCTGGGTAATAACCGGACGCTCCCCTATGAGCTATTACTAGCACCATGACGAGTTGTCACTTATACTTTCTATTCACTTAATGACGATTTCTTACCTATTATGTGCTTCGCTTTATTTATGTCCTGCAATGTCCTAAACGACCTAGTACAGCTCTTGTCATATAACGACTTTATTTCGCTTCACGCCTGTTCAGTTAAATCGGTGGGTGGCTTCAATTCTCCAGTGATCTTGTCGTTAGCTAACGTGCCACCGGGCGTGACCGCCACTCTATACCCAACTACCGTTACGCCTCCGGCGAATGGACAGATTAACGCCACTCTTAGCATAGCGCCCTACACTCTTACTGTGGAGCCTCTCAGAGTCTATACGCTAAGTATCATAGGAGCCTCTGGTTCCACAACGCAATCGGATGCGCTAGAGATCGTCGAAACAAACCCGCCAAGTGGCAATACTATTTCGATCATTAGCTTTACCTTTTACCCATCCACCATTACCGTTCAGGCGGGCTCTACAGTCATATGGATAAATATCGATCCCGTTACTCATACAGTCACCAGTTCGACGGGAGTTTGGGATTCCGGGGACTTGCCGACAGGCCAGAGTTTCAGCTACACATTCAACACCATAGGAACCTACAACTATCACGACAAATATAGTAATTTTGCTGGAAAAATCATCGTCACGCCGTGATCGAGTATACCTTCCCTTTTACTTTTAAAGTTAGGTGTTATGTTGTATGAATTGAGCGTACGACTTAAGTTGTCAATGAGAGTGTCTGAGAATTCTCTTACGATAGGCTTCGCTGCTTAAGCCCTCTAGTGTTCTGATTTCTTTATCCGAAAGAATCCTGGCCTTGCCCATTATTTTGCTGTAGATGATTATCTTCGCGCTCTCCTCGAGGAGCTCTGCCCTATAGAATGCCTCCTTGACACTAGCACCAACACAAACCACTCCATGGTTCTGCATAAGCACACAGTTGCTCTTTCCGATACACCTTCTGACCCTCTCAGCGAGATCGCGGGTGGTGGGCGTCACATATCGTATGAAAGTGGGTTTTCCCACATAGATGACATGATCTGGATACATGGGCACGTCTAGGCTCTGTCCAACAGCGCCAAGCGCGATGCAGGCAGCAGGATGTGCGTGGAATACCGCATTCACATCCTTCCTGCTTGAATAGCAGGCGGCGTGAAGGGCAACCTCTGAAGTAGGCTTGAGCTTTCCACTGACTTTCTCTAAGGTATCGATGTTGACAGCAACGAAATCATCAGGTTCGAGGTCTGCGAAAGAGAGCCCACTCGGCTTCACATACATTACATTGCTGCCAGGTAATCTCGCGCTCGTGTTCCCACCAGGACCACACGCAAGCCTAAGATCATACATGAGCTTGGAGAACTTCGTCAGCTCGGCCTTAAGCTTCGATTCGTTGGATTCGCTCAACGCCGTTCACTCGCAACTGGGAGTACTCTAGATAAATTCCTTCCAGTAATTCGCGCTTTCCACGAGATCCTGCAGGACCTTGTTTTCATTCTCCTCGGACGAGTGGATTATTTCCATGATCATGATGAGGTCCTTTGCGCCAGATGCATCAATGGCCTCCAACAGTTTGCCTGCATCTATTATGCCCCTATCATTGAACTCCTTCGTGAAGGGCCAGTGCCTATCTCCCTTTCCGTCGGTCTGCTGGATGTGGATAACGGGTGACTCGGGTGCCAGCTCCTTAAGCCACGAGTATGGATCCAAGTCCCTACTGCCCTTCACATCCCATGCACACTGGTGTCCCACATCGATGCAGAACTTGACTTGGAGCTTCGTGTTCTTATTGACCCTCGCCTGCAGCTCCTTTGCGCGAGCTATCGTAGCTGGCTGTTCCCTCGATAATGGCATGGGCTCCCAGAGGAGGAACCTCTGCCCCTCGGCGGCCGCTATCGAGGCTAGGTACTGGAGGCTCTCGACGAGAAATGACTCCAAATAGGATCGTCTCTCGGAATCCCCAAAGTCCTTAACGCTCATCGAGGCCACATGACCACCCGTGCCCTTTGCCTTGAGCTTAGAAGCCACGAGAACTGCCTGCTCGTACCACTTCAGGGCTTCAAGGCGTATGCCGAGATTGGGGTGAGTAAGCAAGTTCATGCTGTAGCCGATAAGGCCGGTGAACGTCGTATCTATCAGCACATCGTTTCTCTTACAGGCTTCAATTGTCTCGTCAGCAACAAAGGAGAGCAATGGCTCGCGGGTCATGGGGTCTAGGAGATCGTAGGAGAACTGCACAATTCCTATCTCCAAGTCCCTTCCTATGATGTTCGCCCAAGCTTGGGGTTCGGGCCACCTCTTGACCGCGAAGCAGTTATTGATACCGAGCTTGATCGAAGCCATCGAGACCACTACTTATATCCTGCGAGGAATATTCTCCTTACAGTATTAATTGCGCTGTGAACGTTGCCCTCGGCTATTGATGAATCGATCTCTTGGTAGTTCTCCTCGACTTTCTTCTTGATGTAGTCGATGAACCTGAGGCTCTGCTCCACAGCTTTGACCGGGTCCTCCCTATAGGGGAATATATCGAGATCGTACCATCCGTCGTAGTGGATCTTCTTCAACTGGTAAAACAGTTCCACATACTGCCAGAGGTTTATCGATCCAGCTATCATGTCATCATCCCAGTAGCCGTATGCGTCGTTGAAGTGCATCGTAAATGGGACATGCTTCCTATTTACTATCGCTACCGACTCGGCCAGGTTCTCGTCCGACATGAAGGCATGGCCGATATCTATCACAACCCCAAGGTTCTTGGCCTTCAATTCATCTATGATATACAACACTTTGCCAACATTTGCGGGCATGACATGGGTGCGAGGTTCCTTCTGCTTGTATTCCATGAACACCGTTAGTGCCTTTGCATAGTCCGAGACTTCTCCGAAGCCGCGGACGATCCATTCCCAAGCCCTATCATAGTCATTGAAGAGGTAATCGTGGCCATCCTGTCCGAGCCAGACGGTACAAGCCTTGACGCCCATTTTCCTTGCTATATCTATGGCCGTCTTAGTCGCCTTTATCGCCTCCTTCCTGAGCTCGGGTTCGCGGGAAGTAAAGGAACCATTCTGCCATTTGGGATCGGTGAAGAAATTGAGGCAGATGGTTGGCACCTTGAAACCATACTTGCCCATAAGGCTCTGCACTTTATCGACCTCATCCTCCTTGAAGTCGCTCGGAAAATGTATCTCAACTCCCTTCACTAGCTCCGCCTGAGAAGCCAGGCGAAGCTGTTGTTCGAAGGAAGGCGAGGGTTTGTAACCACCTGGGTTAAATCTGTCAGCTACCCCTCCAAAGGCCCAAAGTCCTGTTCCATATTTTTCCATAATTCTATTGCCACCTACACCCTGAGAGAGCACTCGGCCTTATAAGCCTGAGAGGAGGGATTTCCTACGGGGAAGATGGATCCAAATCGAGACAGCTAATATAGACCGCATAGAGCTACGAACGGACCGATGAACTCTCTCAACGCCCTCAGAAACATAACCCTGTTCTTGATCGATATAGATGGAGTAGTTATTAAGGGCAGAACCCCCATACCAGGTGCCTCTCAAGCTGTTGAGGCCCTTCGGGGAAATGGGGCAGTCGTTGTCTTCGTCACAAATAATGCCTCAAGGAGTAGGACATCGCTTGCTCAGGAGCTCGGTGAAATCGGCATAAAGGTAGCTCCCGAGCAGACCCTGACGACAGCCTATCTGGCTGCCAGACATCTGCTCACAACCGATGCCAGGAGGGTATTCATGGTGGGGGAGCTGGGATTGAGGGAGGAACTCACAAAGGCGGGTCTAACAATTGTAGAGGGTGAAGCTGAAGCATGCGATGCAGTAGTCGTCGGCATAGACAGGGGCTTCACTTACAGGAAGATGGCGTTAGCCAATAGATTCATCAGGAAAGGGGCCAAGTTCATAGCAACGAATACGGATGCGACACTGCCGACCGAGAGGGGAGAGGATCCGGGTGCGGGGGCTATAGTCGCTAGTATAGCGACATGCACTGGAAGAAAGTCGGTGATAATGGGTAAGCCAAGTCCAAACCTGGTGAGGATGGCACTGGACATGACTGGGAAGAGACTGCGCCAAACGGCCGTCGTGGGGGACAGACCGGAAACTGACATGACAATGGCAAGAAGGTCTGGGTGCTTGGGGATACTGCTTTTGACTGGTGTCTCGACGCATACGAGACGAGAAGATTATGCGATCAGGCAGAGGCCGAACCTCATCTTCGCTTCGTTACAGGAATTGGCCGGGTCATACGGGGCCAGTAGAGCAAAGGCAGTTTAAACTGTGGATATCGCTGAAAATGATTTACGCCTTCTCTTCGATTCTGCTCCAAGCTTCCGCCAATGCCCGCGTATGCTTCTCAATCTCGTAGAGCTTACCGTAAGGCCTTAGTTTGCCTGTGTTAAACGATGTAACTAGCACGGGCCTATCTTTCCTCATCTGTATCTTGACATCAAATTTCTCTTCGACATGCCTTACTACTTGCTTTACAAGCTCAGGGCTTATGATGACTTCATTGTATGGCTCCCCAGCTCCCTGAGCAGTAACCATTCTTGTTATCTTCCTCCCCCACCTCCTCTGTATATGCCAATATTCCTCCATGCTCTTAGCATTGATAGTTTCTATAATATCCGACATCATAATGATTCTTCCCTTGGTCTCCTTGAACGATCCTATACCTCTATTTGCGAAGATATTAGCTCCACTTGGATCCAATTCCGCAACTAATGCTTTTTCGCCTTTTTTCTTTAATATGTACTTTGCTCCTGTAAAATCTCTCAAGTTAGATAGTACATGCTTGACATATTCGTTCCATCCCAGTCGCATCTTTGTCGTCTTCGCATATATCTCCCTCCCCACCTTTGTCGCCCATTCATTCCAAGCCCCCCATGTCTCGTACATGGCCCTGGCGTGCTTCTCTATCTTCTGTAACTTCTCATCCTCATTCATGCCTTTGGCGTTAAAACAAGTTTCAAGGAATGGTTTCTGCTCCGTCCAGAGTTTGATGTTCGCTCCGTACTTCTGATTCATCTCCTCGGTTATCCTCTGGGCAGTCTCAAGTTCAGCTATTAAGCCCGGCGCTTTCTTCCGGTACTTCTCCCACTTGCTCCTGTCTAAAAGTTTATCATAGATCTGGAGGTCCAAGCCATATTCATTTAAGACTACTTCATCTACATCATAGAAATGCCACGAAGTCACGCATATATTGCCTTTTGTATCTTGAGTAACCCAACGGGCGCCTTCATTCAATGAGAGGCTCTCTTCGATGCCCAGTTTCTTTTCGTCAAGATATACGCTCCAAACGGTTGATTCATGAAACCGTATTTTCTGCGCGATCCCGTAAGACTGTCCTGTTACACTCTCGAGAAGTTCCTTAACATTTCTGACAAACTCATCGGAAACTATAGGTATAGCATCTTTCAAAGCTCTTCACCTCGCTTTTTAGTTCTTCTCCTTGGCAATGCTTTATCTTTTTCAGGGGTTACTACTTTATATACATATTCAAAATCACCCGTATCCTCGTTTGCATATATGCTAAAAGCTACTCCCTTCTTATATTTGGCGCATTTCGCAAAGCGACCATGAATTTGCTTTGTAGCATCTATCAAGTTACTCCTCAGGTATTTCTTGTCTGTTGCAAGCTTGGCCTCAATTATGCCAAAGTCTCCATCGATTATAATTTCTCTATCAGCTTTAGTCAGCTTTTTAACTTCATCAAGAATTATTGCATTAAGCTTTTTCTTGGCAATGTTTGCGGCTATCCTTTCGCCAACCTTTCCCTTCACGTATGTGTCCCCAGTCTTAATTCTGATCCTAATACTTTCCGGCACCATCCCAGTGCCAAAGTCAATTTCGCCGGGGGCTCCTTCGAGGAAGAGCATGGTATTTCGTTGACGGTTATCGGATTCAATATATTCTATTAGAAGAGTATTCACCTTAGCATTATATTTGATATTGTTAATTGCACGGAATTCCCTCATCTTGATCGATAAGCTTGACCTGCCTAATCCATTATCGTAAAGTCGGAAATGTCTAATGGCATCAGGGATATCCTTGATTTGGAATTGAATGTAGGCCGCTCCGCCTACTCTTCTGCCTCGATCGCCTCTTGAACCGGTCCGGAACCCTCTGACGACCCCATCCTCCTCAATACTTCGATCATCCCCCAGATCAGGTAATTGGCCTTGAAGGAACCATCGGGGTTTCGCAAATGACGCAAAAGGTAGGCCACGGCCCTCTTCGTCTCCTCCCTGTTCCCATAGCCGGCTCGCATTAAGTAGGCTACGAGCTGTATCATGTCCCCTGTAGGTTTTCCAGGATGAACCCATGACGGTAGGTTCGGGACTGATGCCAGTTCCTCGGGTTCCACGAAGGCGCCTTCCATGGATTGAGTAGAGAGAACCCATTCGCAGGCCTTGCGCAGGGATTCCCTCGCGTCCTTGCTGGCATATCCGATCAACTCACCTATGCCGTAACATGTGTTGTTTAGGCAGCTGGGATTACCTGGCTTGCCACTGGCAGGGAAGCCGCCATCAGGATTCTGGGATTTAGACTCGAACCTACTCATTTCCCACAACCTCTAAGAGCGATCTTGATCTTATATTATTCGTGGAGGAAGTATGGTGCTCGCGCAACCTGTGGGATTCATTAGGTTCTCAAATCAATCCTGTAGGAAACAGCATAAGATAATGACCATTTTCAGAGGCATCGAAAGAGATTTTAAACACCGAAAAGCACTATGGGTAAGCCTCGGTGGCTCAGAAATCCCGAGTTTCGCCCGAGTTCGAGTAACCTGGTAGTGACATAGGCCTAGAAAGCGTTACCTTGGTAGGTAAGAACGAAGAGGTAAATGTCGCGAGTCCGAATCTCGCCCGAGGCTTATCCAAAAAAATAGCTTCAGCTCTCTAGGAACAGGCGGGATGGTAAACAGTTACATGAATCCATCTCGAATGAGGTCATTTCAAGCTATTTAGGTTCCTTTGGGAAGGTAAATTTGGGAAGCCGCTTAAATGCCCACGCACCTGTCATTAAATTCGTCAAGCAATAACTATACTAAGTTGAGCTAGCATATAGAAAGCAGTCTGAGATATGTCCAAAGGGAAAGGAACCGAAGCAAATGGTGAAAGACGAATCGAGTGCCTAAGATGTCAAGCGCGCTTCCTGTCCAAGAGCGAGAAGGAGAGATACTGTTCCAAGTGCAAGCACTTCTTAGAGGAGATTTGGAGGGGCGAGAGATTCACCGACCCACTGGATATGCAAAAGATAGCCCAATGATTAAGGTCCATAAACTCGCATTCCGTCCTACTCTTATCCATGTCAGTGAGCACAATATCCGATTATACTCCGTTTATCATTAAGGCGAAAGTAAAGCAGATCAAATGTAACCACTACTCTGACGGCCTTCGGTGCGTCTTGACATCATATTTAGCAAGTTCTAAACGATTATCTTATGATGTCTATGCTTAGGCTGTCGGTTTCCAGATTAGCGCCAACATACCGCCAGCTATTCCCAGTATCGCGCCGATGAAGAACCCACCCATGCCCAGGAAGCTGATTATCGAAAAGATCAGTATCGTTGCGCCCCAGGTCTTGTGCTCTGTTGGACGGGTTTTGAGCATTGGCGAGCCTATGATAATAGCAATCCCAGCTATTAACCCAACAATCGCGAGACCAGCTACCAAACCAAAGGGAATTCCCGTGCTAACCGTCGCAGCTTGTGGGTACCCCCCATATCCTCCACCCATCATCCCACCGTAACCTCCCATCATGCCTCTCATCGTTCCCCAGAATTCACTCATCATGCCTCTCATTGCCCCCCAGAATCCTCCCATCATTCCACCGTAGTTGTACATTCCAAATGGATACAACGCCAATGACAAGCCACTGCCTATTATTATCAGAATCCCACCTATCAAGGATAAAATGAAAGCTATTGTAGACATCTCCTTAGTACTCAATATATTATCACCTTCTTTCTTCTTTTTATTATATATCATAATTAGATAGATAGGCGTATCTAGTTACAATCTCAAAAGTTAAGCGCCAAAAAAGAGAAGGGTCAAGGTTTCATAGCATCACGCTTTACATATTCGTTAACATTATACATTGCTGAAATGACGAACTGAAGCTATCTTGGTTAGAGATCTCCTTGCCGTATTGTTTGTACTCATATCTTCTTCGTTGTTGAGGCGATCGGGTAAATGCAGAGGATCTGAACGTGAGGATTTGCCCTATTTTGCTGGATATGTCGTTTGCTACATGAGAGGAGTTTTGTACAATTCCGTAGAACCATCACGGGATATGAAATGGTATGGAAGCTTTTAACTGGAAAATGAACGGAACTGTAAGGTTATCGGCTAACAGAGTGAATAATGAGAATACGGAGATCGCTCGAACGAAACCATTATCTTTCTCAATAATCGGTCTATATCCGCCGCGGTACCCAAGAGTCAAATCAAATTTGACTTGGGATTTCGGTTCAAGGGGCCAGACTCGAGATCTGGTGCCTCTCCGAGGCCCGTAGGTTCAAAAAGCCCCAAACGAAGGCTAGGAAAATCCTGCCCGCGGCGCCTATTACCATTAAAAATAGCGATGTCTATTCATTGGAGTATAAATACGATTACGATTCTCTTATTGTGATTTGGGAACAATAGGAGGTTGTGGAAAGAATTGCGTTGATTGCGAGCTCTTTCGCGCCTACTGCTCAGGTTGCATAACCCGCATCTGCTTAATATCGAAGTGCAAACACGGGACATCTTATTACGGGACTACCTACCCCAAGGCATTTTGCAGGTTGCGTGCCTACTGCGGTTCTCCAGGTGTAATTCCAGCTGATTCTATAATTCAGGATATGCCCAAGCTTAAAGTACAAACTAGGATCAAGTTTCCAAGATTCACTCCCGTAGTTAGCCTGATCGACAAGAGGTCATGGTTCTGGGACGACCTTCCTCTCCCATGGATCATTGTCAGGTTGGCCGAACTGGTCAAGAACAAAGCCCTGATGGAGAGGGTGTCGTCTAAAGGGCTTCACGATTTCCTAGGCTTCGATGGCAAGATTCTATTATCGACAGTGATGGAGGATGAGCTTCTAGACAGGCTAACTTCCAGCGACTATGTCAGAATAATCAATAAAGCTCAACCCGATGCAACTATGACTCCCGACTCCTACACCTACTTAGACGACCCATTGTGTCTGTCTTGGCAGCAAACCCTGAAACAGGTTAAACTTGCGAGCTCCTTCTCAGAGCTTGCTGTTCCTGTAATTGGCCTGATCAAGGGAGCGATATCGAAGCAGATCGAATGGTCGACAAAAAAGACAATCGCGCTTGTGTGCCAATCATTCGCCATTCCCAGCCGAGAACTTGCCAAGCTCAAGCTCCTGGATGGTGTCATCGCGACCGTGACGAAGGTTCTCAGAGAAAGTATGATGGATACGCAAGTCCTGCTCTACGGTCTTTCCTATCCATATAGAAGAAAGGAGAAGATGTTCGCTTATTCAGGACTTTCTTGGTTCATCGGAGCGAAGAAGGGATACTACTACAAAGGGGCGAATACGTGCTTCATCACGGACACCAGCGTGAGGTTCGAGGAGTGCCACTGCGCTGCCTGTAAGGGGAGAATGGCGTATCAGCTCAAAGATGACGAGAAATCATTCGCCATCCACAATCTTCTGCAGACGATTGAGAGGTTCGCGTAGATGGGGGGAGGAACTCGGCAAGATCAGACCAATAGCAGATCAGGACTTTCGGTGTCTGCCGATACATATGGGACATCATGTCCCGAATCAGAACTGAAGGAATGTCTGCAGATAGGGGAGTACATTATCGAGCATGAAGGCAATGGATACTCTCTGAAGAAAGAAGGTCAACTCCTGGGCACGTACAAAGAAGCCACTCTTTTGAGCCCAGATAGAGCTTTGTTTAAACTGGATAAAGGAATGCTCTTGGAAGTCTCTCCTAAGGGCATTAGGAAGGTACTGTCTTCTGCGAAAGCCGGCATATTGGGCTTCATCAACTCGGACGGCAGTTTAACATATTCCACTAGGTCTGGTGCATATCGGGTGGGCTTTGGGAATTGCTCTGACGAGCTTCTTGCAAAATACAGTGAATTCATGAATGAGGTCTATGGGATACAATTGCGCATGTATCAGAGGAAAGATAGGAACCATTTCTTCGAGTTGGTCAAAGGAAGCAAGGAAATGGCGCAAGACCTAGACACTTACACCACTAAAGCAAAAGGCGAATGGAATATTCCGTTTGAGTATCTCGACAAGGAGTCGGCGAGGATGTTCCTTAAGTGTTTTATGAGTGGAGATAGTGGCATAGGAAACCATCGGTTGTCGAAGCGTCCCACGCCTCGTCTTGAAGTGCGATTTTTCTCAAACAATAGAAAGGGGTTAGAGGAAATAGCCATCTTGCTGAGAGAATATTTTAGCATTAACTCCTCTCATATTTATGAGAGGAAGGATGGAGCATTTGTATTATGGATAATGCGCGTGAATGACAAAATTAAATATATCAAAGAGATAGGAAGTTTTAAAATAAACCACATAAGTGCTATAGAGAGCGCCCTGAAGAGGGTGGAGCCATATGGTTGAATTGGAACTTTGGCAGAGTGGCGAAGAACTTGATGAGGCTCCATTACGGGGGGCTGTTGCCGTCAAGAAGTTCTGGCGCAAGGATGTCGTAAAAGCATGCATAGAGCTTGGAGGGCTAAATTTCGATAGGGGGTATCACTATCAAGTGTTCATGTGTTTCGAGAGGCAGGATGAAGTAAAAGACATCGTACGGAAGGTCATTAGATTGGGACCTGGGAGCATTAAGTGGATCAATCTGCTTCTCTACAAGCAGGACGAAAAAAGCGCATGCGAAGAGCTGAAGAAAGTGGGTGACTTTAACGATTTCAAGGAGGGGGTAAGGAGGAATGAGGAGAAAGCAAAGGAGCTGGCTACAAGACTGGCTCGCGATTACCTAAAATCAAAAATGGACTCCAAGAAAGACGTTGTTCCAGAATACCTACTAAGCGTTAGGTACTTGATCCAAAGAAATGGTGGCAAAGCCCTTGTTTGCATTACAGGATACAATTTCCAAGCTGATGAGATGGTAAGGAACAGCCGCAAGGACTTCAAAGGGTTCGGGAAGATCGTTGGCTACTGGGTCGAAGAGTTGGAAAAGGTCAATCTGATCGAAGTGGAAGAAGAGGAAAACACCTATTTTGTAATACTTGAGGTTTAATGTCCTTCTTTGGATTTGGTTCCTTTAACTGAACCAAATTTGATGGAATTCTGCGCCTAAAAAGAGACGGAAAAGGCCCAATTCCCGTCCCATTGCGCCCAGTATGAAGGAAAATCGGCTGCATGCCTCAGCTCCTCAACATCGATGATGGTCATACGTCCTTAGCCGAAATATCGCCATCGCGAGTCGTAGTGAATGAAGACAATAATCCAAGAATGATGGCAAAACTACTATGTGCATAGCATTCTAAGAAATTCGACTATATAATGTGAGGCGATTCCAAGTCGCTATTATCCATAAACATCGATACGCCATCGGCTAAAAGGTTCTTTGAGCATCATTCACCTTCGGGCAGCAACTATCTTCTGTATTTATCGACAATCCCTACGTATTATTTGACCGTAAGACCGTTAAAGCGCTACTCACCTGTAGATATAGAAGTGTCGACGGTTGTGTGGTAGGAGCCCTGCAGCATCACGGGATCTCTAAGCAGTTGAGCCATCCCATGCGTAGGCAGATAATTTCCTTACTAGGCTCCACAGGCGAGATGTCGGCCACAAGGCTGATGTCAGAACTCGGCCTCTCCCCAGGGAACTTCTACTATCATCTTAGTTTCATAAGTTCACTGATAGTCAGACAGAAGGATGGGCTTTATGCGCTGAGCGAGGCCGGCAAATCGGCATATTCGCAGGTCCTCTCGTGGGATGTGGTTTCCGAGGTCACAACCTCATCAGGGCAGATCAACAATCGTTTCTTCGATTTCATCTGTCTCGCCAAGTTGGGCTCAATCAAACAGATGCTACTAGTCGCTACTATCGCCCTGATCGCTACCTTAGAATTCAGCTCATATACACTATCCAGTATCATCCCTTGGGGATTCTTCATCTCACGAATGCACTCATCGGGCCTCATGGACGTCCTCTTTGGTTATGCCGTAGGATTAATCATCTTCGTGCTGGTCTTATCCGTTCAGCTCCGGATACTAAAGAAGTCCCTTCCAATTGAGCGCATAGCGATAGTTTACATACTCTCCAACATACCTTTTGCGTTCTTCAGTCCTATCGCTTCGTTGCTTGGTTTATACCATGCGGATACGATTATCGTGAATGCCATTTTCCTGTTCTTCCAAGCATGGTCCATAATGATACTGATATCGAACCTCAGCAAGTCTGCAAAGATAACGCTTGCATCAGCAGGAATGATGAGCTTCCTCTGCATCTATACGAATCTTGCAATACTCTTCTTCAGAATTCCATTCTCGCTAGTGCTCTGAGATCATAAATAGCAATCACTTGTGAATTCCCCAAAACGCAAATAATGCCATGTGCCCTCCTCAGTTCATAAAAGCCTACTGGACTGTGTTTGTGAAGATTCTAGGGCAAGCTGAAATTTTTTTATAAGGGCTAAGTATTATAAAGCGATTTATCAAAGGCTGTCAAGAGATATGTCCATCGAAACAGAAAAGATCAAGATGTCGAATTGGCTGTGGTCGATCGTGCTCTTCATTGCGGTAGGACGCACATTACTCCTCATTAGGTTCATTCCTTATTAGAGAGATCAAATCTTTAGACTTCCATCCAATGAGGAGACCCAAGTGGGGTGGGATCATCGCATCAAGTGCCCAGCGAAGGCTTGCAGCGATCTGCTTAGCGAACCTAGCTTATGCCCTATCGAGCTCGATGCTCGGACCTTCCTTGCCTGCCATCATAGGTTCCCTCTCTCTTGATGCGTGGCAAGTTGGTGCGATTGCTTCGGCCAGCGCCATAGGTTTCTTCTCAGTTCTCCCAGGTGGCATCTTAGCGGACAAAAAGGGGAAGAAGAAACTGATGCTGATGGGTCTGTTCATCGAAATTCTGAGCTGTTTCCTGACTAGTTTTTCCCGGTCATTCCAACTTCTCCTCCTTAGCTTTACCATCTTCGGCATAGGAGCTGGGTTCTGGGAGGTGGCCGTCTCGTCATTCATCCCAGATACTTTTGCGGACAACCCAAGTGGCCCAATGAATATACTGCACTCGACATGGGGCATCGGTGGCTTTCTGGGCCCCCTGCTCGTAGGCCTGATGATCTCGATCGACAGGGATTGGCATCCGAGTTTTATGATCGCCGCAGCCTTCCTGGCGATGGCCGACGCGGTCATCCTCTTAATGAAAGCCGATAAGCATCAAGCAGCAGATTCAATTCCGCATCCCCTACGCGCTATCAGTTCGGTGCCAAAGGGAGCAGTTGCGGCCCTGGCATTGGAGTGGGGCGTCGAGCTGAGCTTCTGTACCTATCTTCCCTTGTTGCTTGAACATGAGCGAGGTTTTAGAACCTTGGATGCCAGTGCCACCCTGAGCGTCTTTCTCCTGATTATGGCTGCTGGAAGGATCAGTTGGAGCAAGTTAAGCGGGCGGATCGGCATGGTGAAAACCATCAAGATAAGTGGAATTTTGGCAGGCGTTTCCATCTTGGCAGCTACGGTTATGACGGGTCCATCAACGCTCCTTCCAATACTCTCCACGGGATTCTTCATCTCAAGTCTCGCCCCGACAATCCTGGCATACATCGGCGACAGGACCCTTTCATCTGGCACGGGAATCGCGATCGGCCTAACACTATCAGCAGCTAGCATAGGCGGCGCTATTATACCCGCATCAACCGCACTGATAGCTGGATGGGCCAAAATGTCGATCGCGTATATTTATCTGGGAGCATTGCTTCTGCCGATATTTCTCCTAATGAAAGGCTCTAGATCAGATAAGAGAGCTCTATGACCGTATTGCCCAATTCATTGAGTCAACACCTGCACTTGGATTTGTTGTCCGGGAAGAGGGAGATGTAGGCAAGAGTCAAGATCGGCTAGTTTTCAGACTACTGCGAGCTTCATCCCATCGAAGGCTCCATCACTCAATCGTACCTACGCAACACTTATCTTAACGATACTACGAAACGATTTCGGAAACGACATGCAGGGCAAATCTGACGACTTCAGTGTGTCGGGGCATCTCAATATCTCGCCAAAAGGTCAGGATAAATTGGATAATGCTCTCATAGGTATAAGGGACTCTTTGATTGGCCTCGATATTGAAGCCACAAAGCTAGCATGCGATGGAGCACTAAAGGCGGGTATCGATCCCTTCAAGATCATAAACGAGGCCTTGGCACCCGCTCTAAATGAGGTCGGCAGGAGGTTTGAGGATGGTGAATACTTTCTGGCAGAATTGATCATGGCAGGGGAGATAATGAAGGAGTCCATGAAGATCCTCGAACGTTCGATGATGACCGGTAAGCCCGAGGTAAGGGGGAGTGTCGTCATCGGGACA
>Ga0315282_10005255_pt1 | contig 22138 bp, 18 predicted proteins | sample YL17G07_20_MG_FD_203693 | JGI IMG/M metagenome (GOLD analysis project Ga0315282, IMG submission 203693) | Sediment microbial communities from Yellowstone Lake, YNP, Wyoming, USA - YL17G07_20 | ecosystem: Environmental > Aquatic > Freshwater > Lake > Sediment | place: USA: Wyoming | collected... | reverse complement strand
TCAAATACCTACTTTGGTACAACGGCGAGAAGCCTCACCGCTCTATTGGCAAACTCCCGCCGCTTTTGTATTATGTGAATAACTTTATCGGCTCTCAAAAGTCCAATATGTTAGTAGAGGGCGCAAGAGCTATTGATTTTGCTAAAAAAATGTTATGATTAAGTAAACAAAAGGAGGAAACATGAGTCCTAGGGTTAAATTTCTGGGGGCAGCAATTGTAGCCCTGTTTTTAGTATTCACTTCTTGCGTGTCGGCTCCCGATAGGGCCCAGGCCTTGGGTTGGAGTCAGTCTAACACTGATGGTTTTGGTGACGCTACCAACTGGGGAGATATCCAGCTTTTTGTCTATCAGAATAAAATCTATGCTGGGATAGCCAATAATACAAGTGGTGGTGAGATCTGGCGCAGCGCCGACGGGGTAAACTGGGAAGGGATAATGGAGGGCGGATTCGGGGACGCATCAGACTATCTGGTTGGATCTTTTGCCTCCTTCGACGGTTACCTCTACGCCGCCACCTCTAAAGCGCTTCCGGTTCCCGGCGGCGGCGCAGAAATTTGGCGCTCCCCGACCGGAGACCAGGGAACCTGGACGCAGGTTAATACTCCAGGATTCGGTGATCCTTTTAATGTCTGGATTGACGGAAATAACCTGACTGAATTCAACGGTTACCTTTACGCTGGCACGGGTTTGAATCTTATCGGCGGAGCCGAGGTTTGGCGCTCTCCAACTGGAGAGCTGGGAACCTGGACGCAAGCCAACAGCGACGGGTTTGGCTCAAACACCAACACCACTATTCGCACGATGAAGGTTTACAATGGCTACTTATACGCCGGGGTTGGAAGTGCCCCGGGGAGTGGCTCGAAAATTTATCGCACCAGCGACGGAACTACTTGGGAGGCAGTTAATGATAACGGTTTCGGCAGCGGGCTTAATGCTGAAGTCATAATGTTGGAAGAGTTCAATGGCAACCTTTATGCCGGGACACTGAATCTCACCGGCTTTCAGCTCTGGCGTTCTTCAACAGGAAACACCGGGACTTGGAGCCCGGCAATGCAAGGTGGGTTTGGCGACGCTCACAATACCTGGTCAGCCACGCAAGCAGCGGTTGTAAACGGCACTTTCTGGCTTGGCACCCGCAATGACACTGACGGCGCTCAACTTTGGTATACTACTGACGGGAATACCTGGACCCACGAAGGAGCTGACGGCTTCGGAGACGCAAACAATTATGCTCTCTATGCCGTCTCGTTCAAGGATGAAATATATATTGCTTTCTCCAACGCCACAACCGGTGCAGAAATCTGGCGCTCCTCTGGTATACCAAGCCTCAGCTTGACGACCGACTCTCTCCCCGACGGCACAGTAGGTGGTTCTTATTCAGCCACCCTGTCAGCTTCCTCCGGTACTTCACCGTTCACTTATTCTCTAAGCAGTGGTTCTCTCCCCGACGGCCTTAACCTAGGTTCTGACGGCGTAATCTCCGGCACCCCAACGAGAGAAGGCAGTTTCTCATTCAACATCTTAATCACAGACTCGGGGAGTCCCGCCCAGACCGTCACCAGAAGTTATACAATTAACATTAATTCAACCCTCAACGCTAGCACCCTGCCTGAAACGGGGGGCGGACAAACAAATCTTAAACATCTTGGATGGTTAGCCCTGCCAATCTTAGGAACTTTTTCTCTTCTGCCTTCAAGAAAGCGCGGTCTCGCGAAGTAATCGCAACTGGCAGCGAAGTCGTCATCATTGCGCTGGCTCTGTTTGTCTTCTCCCAGCCTGCATCTTCGTTTTCTCTCTCCCCGCCTCCCTCACCCGAAGAGATACAAACCTCGACTGAGTTTCAAAATTTCGGTTTGGTCGTCAGCAAGATCGAGCTGCTCGTGCCAGTTGCTGAAAATGTTGACGGCAGCAAAAAAACGGCTTACAACCGAGCTCTAGAAAAGGGCGTTGCTCATTATCAAGGAACTTCACTGCCCGGAAAAGGTAGTAATATTTTTATCTTTGGCCATTCTTCAACTAATTTTAATCAAGGCCCCTACGCAACGGTTTTTGCTCGTCTCGACGAGCTACAAAACGACGACTCTGTTGTTGTCACCTATCACGGTCAGCCTTATAAATACACGATTTTTGCCAAGGAGGTGGTAGAAAAAACTGAACTTTCGGTTTTAGCACCAACGCCACAAGAACAACTGACGCTTATGACTTGTTGGCCAGTCGGGACTAAAGATAAGCGGCTGATTATCAAGGCCAAACGTGCGCTTTAAACTATTGGTACGGTGCGACATTCAAAAGCTCAGGGACCGTCACAAAACGATAACCCTCGGATTGCAAAGTTTCAATAATCTTTTCCGCTGCTGCTACAGTCTGCGAGCGATCGGGGTCATTTTGAGTTCCACCACCGTCGTGCAACACAATAATTCCTCCAGGCCTGGCCTTGGTTAAAACCCTCTTAACAATTTTATCAGTCCCCGGTCGCCAATAATCATCGGTCATGTCCGACCAGCCGACCTCAATTAACCCTTGACGCTTTGCCTCCTCCATCATCATTGGCCCCTTGAAACCGTGAGGGGGACGAAAAAGAGCCGGGCGGTGCCCAATAACCGCATTGATTGCCCCCTGCGTCTTTTCAATTTCACTTTTTAGATCGCGCTTATTTTGCAAGGCCAGGTCCAACTCATGCGAGTAGGAATGGTTAGCGATCACCTGCCCGTCATTGTAAAGACGGGTGGTTGCTGCCGGATTTCGCTCGACATTCTCCCCTACCTCAAAAAAAGTTGCCTTGACGCCGTAGCGGTCAAGAACGGCTAAAATGTCTGAAGTGTAGGGCTCATTCGGTCCATCGTCGAAAGTCAAAGCGATGATTTTTTGCTTTGTTTTAACGTGCCAATAATTCCTGCCCATAAGTTGACCGCGCGGACTGGTGGCCGATCTGACTACCAACAAGAGAACTAAAACGGCCAATAGCAATCCACCGACAATAACACTCAGGACTTTCAACTTTTTTGCAGTGACCTCCGGATTGTGAGCCGAGCGGATATGAGTAAATCGCCGACTATAAGGCTTGTGAAAAAAGGCCAGGGAGAAAAAATTTAGAAAATAAAACCTTAAGATTTCATTAAGGCGACTGGCCTCGTAGCGGCGGGCAGAAGTCGCGACTTTTATACTATTTTTTAAAACGATTTTTCCTAAACGCCTAACCCGAAATCCTAGCTCAACATCTTCCCCCCAAACCAAGCCGAGATTAAAACCTCCGCTTCTCTCAAAGATACTCCGCCGCAGTGCAAAATTGGCGCCCCAGAAACACCCCCCACCCGACAGGTACCAAGTAACAATTTTAATCAGCGGCAAAAATAAATTTAAGAGAGCTGCCTTGAAACTCTTAGAGCCAAAAAGTTCAATATTACCCGAGAAGCCAACTACGATTGGGTCGGTAAAAACCTCGGCAACTCTTGTCAGCCAGTCGGGCCGCACGAGAGTATCGGCGTCAGTTGAGACAATAATCTTCCCCCGAGCCGCCCTAAAACCGGCTTGTCTTGCCCAAGCAACGCCGTGGTGTCCCTCATGTATGACCCGCGCGTCAAATTCCCTACCTATAGCAGCTGTCCGATCACTCGAGTCATTATCCACCACAATGACCTCGAAGCTTCCCTTAAAGTCCTGCTTTTGCAGAGCGCGGAGAGTTTTGGGTAAAAACTGCTCCTCATTATGAGCCGGAATAACCACCGAAATATCGATTTTCCGACCGCTTTTCATGATAAGTATCTTCGTGTTAGCGTTACCCCGAAGGGCAAAGGCAGCCAGAAAGTGACCGCGCGGAAAACCACTACCGCTGCCGCCGAGACCTCCAACGTCGCCCCTAAGCTGATAAAAGCTAGCACCATCAAGGGTTCCACTACTCCGACTCCGGCTGGCGTTACCGAAATCAACATAAACAGCAACCCAATCCCATAGCCAACAGCGACGGCCATAAGCGGCAGGTGGGTCCCAAGAGCCCAAAAGATTATTGCCAAAATAAGAATCTCATAGACGTTGCCCAGGAGAAAATAGCTAAACGGTTCCCAAAACAGCCAACAGTCGCCAGAAAGCATCTCGCGCAGCAAGACGATCTCTTGATAAAGATGGTCGGCTCCCTCGGGGAGCAACGCTGGCAAACGTAAGAAGCGCACTACCCAGTTGGCTAGTAAAATCAGTTTAGCACAGATTTTTAGAAATAGAGTCTTGTTTCTAATCGACCAGAAAAAAACGGCCACAAACGAAATAATAATTGAGAGCAAAAGGGCAAAACTGACCAAATAAAAACTTCGAACGCCCTGAAGAGTATAAAGATAAAGGAAAGCAACCATTAGTAGCGCAGCCAAAGCGACAAAGCCGATGAAATAAAAAAGTAGAAGGATTAAAAGAATTCGCGATTTTGAGATTTTTTGTGCGCGGGCGGCAGCTAAATAGACCGCTGCGCCAGAAACACCGGCGCTGGGCACCAAAATATTCAGCGCATAAGCAGCCACGAACATCAGGGTTGACTCAAAAACAGTCAGCTTAAGATGGACTCGCCGGTAAAGGGAACAGAAAATTTGTCCGCGGTTGACGAGAAACAAAAATTCTAAAAGTAAAAGCGTCACCAGGTGGGACCATTTGATTCGCCAAAGCATCCTCGAGACATTTTTCAGCTCGGCGAAATGCCAAAGGAGATAAACAGAAAAAAGCAGTAGAATCAGCCCAAAAACTAATTGTCCTGAGCGCCAAAAACTTGCCTTCATAAATTCTGTTCTCAAAAGAGTGCGTCCCTAGCGCGAGGGAGAATTACCTTCTCCGCCTAACGACGGCGAACTGGGGGACAAAGCCGTCGGTTTTGGAGCGGGTGGCCCGACCGGTTTACCAGGTGGAGCCAATGAAGATGCTGCTTTATGACGGACGAAGAAAGAAATTAGAAGTAAAACTAAGGCCAGAAAAACTAAAAGGATCGCTTCATAATAATACCATTCCCCAATGTCCCTTCTGGCAATTATTACTACTTGGCCGATAAAGTCACGGATTAGTTGAGTGGCATTTTGTAGAAAAGGTATTTTGAAAGTAATCAGACGGAGAACCGTATAGGGAATGAAGGCGGCTAGACCACCAAAAAGCAACATAAATGAGCCTAAGCGCAGACGGCTACGTCCACCTCCCTCCAATAAAATCGCGACCATCATCAGCAGAGCTAGTACAGCCAACCCGATGATTGGATAAAATGGCAAGCCGCCCAGAAAACCTTTTTGAGCAGTAATTGTGTCAGGCAGTTTAACCGTGTAGCTGTCGGGAAGGGAGTGCACGACATCCGCCAATGACGTTGAGGATTCTTTATTTGTAGTGGCCTCTCTTTTTAAATCAGTTAGAGAAACATCGATCCCCTCAGATGGATCTTTAAAAAATAACTGGGAGGCCGTTCCAAGACTCTCGGTTAAAGTATTTTTGAGTGTCTGCGGCGAAGTGGCCCTCATAAAAGCTGAAACTTCCGACTCACTCGGCTTATTCTTGTCCTGATTGTTCCAAATTAATCCGATAATTTCAGACGGAGGGCTTTGCAGGAGTCGCTGGGGAAATTGGGTTTCATCGATGACTTCTTGGGGAAAGGCCGGGTTACCGATCGTTCGGGAGAGGTTGAAAAACAGCAAAACTGGTCCAATCAAAAGGACAAAAAGCACAGCAGCAATCGTCAGCGCAGTTTTTCTCATCACTAATATTATAGCTAATTTTTTTGTCCACACCAGAATTCGTTTCTCCTATCTGAACTGCTATACTATAAATAAGGAGAGATGTGGAACAAACCTTCTTGTTTGAGTTTGGATTAGTGCTGATTATTGCAACAGCTCTAGGATTAATCGCTCGCCTTCTTAAGCAACCTTTGATTCTAGCTTATTTAATCGCTGGGGTGATAATCGGTCCTTTTGCTCTGGGGCTGGTACAAAATTTCGAAATAATCAAAAATTTTGCCTCGATCGGAATCGTTTTCCTCCTTTTCCTAATCGGGCTTGAGCTCAACCCCCGCAAGCTCTTAGAAATTGGGGGGTCGGCTCTGGCGGTTGCAGTCGCCCAAATCCTCTTCTCCGGGTTGATTTATTATTTGGCCGCAACAATTTTCGGCCTGACCGGAGTGAGTGCACTTTTCCTAGCAGCCGCGTTGACCTTTTCCTCCACCGCCATCATCGTCACCCTACTTTCTAATCGCAATGATCTCAACAGCTTACATGGGAAAATCATTGTCGGTGTTCTTTTGGTCCAGGATTTTGTCGCTATCATTCTCCTAACTTTTTTCTCCGGGATCAGCTCTGGCGGTTCCCTCTCAATCAGAGAGCTATCCTTCCAAATTAGTGCACGAGCGATTGTCCTGTTTGCCCTCACCTACCTCGTCGGACAATATTTGCTCCCAATCACCTTCCATCGCATCGCCCGCTCTCAAGAGCTGCTTTTTTTATCTGGTCTAGCCTGGTGCTTCTGTCTTTCAATGGTTGCATTAAGCCTCGGCTTCTCCGCCGAAATTGGAGCATTTTTAGCCGGCATCACCCTTGCCCCCTTGCCTTATAGTGCCCACATCGCTGCCAAAACTAAGCCTTTGCGAGATTTTTTTATTATGATTTTCTTTATTTACTTGGGAACCAGCCTAGTCTTTACTAATTTAACAGCTTTAATCAAGCCAGCCCTGATCTTCTCTCTGCTTATCTTACTGGCCAATCCTTTTATTGTGATGATAATTATGGCTCTCCTGGGTTATCGCAAACGCACCAGCTTTATCACCGGTTTAACTTTGACTCAGACCAGCGAGTTTTCTTTCATTGTCGTCGTACTGGGAGCAAAAATAAATCTGTTTCCCAAGGAAATTGTCACCCTCACTTCCCTGGTGGCAATTTTTACCGTCTTCGTCTCAACCTACCTGATTTCCAATACCAACAAAATTTATCACTGGCTTTGGCCTTATCTAAAATTTCTGGATTCAGGCCAAATCAAAAATGATCTTTACAACATTCCAGAAGATCTCGAGAATCATATTATTTTGATCGGTTGCAATCGCATCGGCTCGATTGTTTTAGAAACGCTCAAAAAAAATCATGAGAAAGTTGCAATCATTGATTTCGATCCAAAAAAAATCCGCGCCTTAACCGAAAATAAAGAAAATTGCTATTTTGGCGACGCGGCCGATCAAGATATCGTTGAGCATCTCCACGTCCAAAAAGCCAAAATGGTAATTTCAACGATCGACAAGATTGAGGAAAACGAGATGGTTTTGAAAATATATCGCAAAGCCAACCACCGTCTCAAGATCGTTTTGATGGCTCAAACGAGCGAGGATGCTCTAGAGCTTTACGCCGCTGGAGCCGATTTGGTGATCGTGCCGACTTTCATTTCCGGGGATTATCTCTCCCTCGTTTTAAAGCAGATCTATAAGGGAGAAGCAAAACTCGATCACTTAAAAGATAAAGAAATCGAAGCGCTTAGAGGATACGTTAACGATCCTTTTCTAAAAAAACTCGTCGCTAAGACCGGGAAGTGAGAATCTAGCTTAGATAATCTTTAAGCCGCTGAGATTTTTCGTGTTTTTTAAGCTTTTGGAGGGCCTTGGCTTCAATCTGGCGGATTCGCTCGCGAGTCACGGAAAACTCCTTGCCGACCTCTTCTAAAGTATGAGTGCGACCGTCCTTTAGTCCAAAGCGCATCTTAAGGATTTTCTGCTCCCGCGGAGAAAGAGAATCTAAAAAGACGTCCAAATCACCTTTCATCATCGAACGAATCGTCACTTCCTCCGGCGAAAGTGACTCTTTGTCCTCAATAAAATCACCCAGTTTAGAGTCTTCTTCTTCCCCAACCGGCGACTCAAGCGAGACCGTTTCCTGAGAAATTTTCATAATATGTTCGACCTTTTCCCGCGGGATATCCATTCCCTTGGCCACCTCAGCTACCGTCGGTTCGCGACCAAGCTCCTGCACAAGTTGACGTTGGATGCGGATCATTTTATTAATCGTTTCGACCATGTGAACTGGGATACGAATTGTTCGAGCGTGGTCAGCAATTGCCCGAGTGATCGCTTGACGAATCCACCACGTGGCATAAGTCGAAAACTTGTATCCCTTGCGATAATCAAATTTTTCGACCGCCCGCAAAAGTCCAGTGTTTCCCTCCTGAATCAAGTCCAAAAGTGAGAGGCCACGGCCGATATATTTTTTGGCGATTGAAACGACCAAGCGCAAATTCGCTTCGGCCAATTTCTTTTTGGCCACTCGATCGCCGGCAACGATTCGCTTGGCCAGCATCATTTCTTCCGCCGCCGTCAAAAGCGGTACTTTACCAATTTCCCTAAGGTACATCCTAACTGAATCGTCAGAGATATCAGAGAGTTCCCCGACCTTGGGCGTACTTTTCTCCTCTTCCACAATTTCCGCCAGATCAATCAGTCTTTGCTTTTCGACCACTTGGATACCTTTGTCAGAAAAGACCGCGTAGAGTTGATCCAAAAGGGGCATTTGCTCTTCGGGATTCGGCATCGCCTGCAAAATCTCTTTTTCCGTGACAAAGCCATGCATAGCGCCTTTTGAGATCAGCGCTTCCAAGGGCGGCGTCAACCGCTCTCTGGTATCAACCGGCATCTTAATTGCCCGTTTGGCCACGTAACTCCTTACTTTTTTAAATTTTCTTGCAGCTTTTCCAGAAGTTCTTTCACTTTTCCCAAGTCCCCACGACTCTCCGCAGCCGATATTTCACTAGCAAAATTCGCTTTGAGTGTTTCGTTGCGCCTTCCTACCAAGTGAGTCTTCAGAGCTATTATTTCAGCCAGCGCTGTCTCTTTGTCTTCAGCAATTTTTTTGTCCCAAACCAACACTGCCGCCGTCAACTTCTCTTTGATTTCTCGCGGTAAAGTGTTAGTAAGTTTTTGAAGTCTAGCGGGGGCTTCCTTGAAGGAAGCATAGCATTTTTTGACTTGATTGTAAACTTTCTGATAATCCTGATTGCTGAATTCAAGCGGGCTCTCAACGAAAACTTGCCCAAGCTCGGGCAGGTTCAACAAGACTGCTAGGGCCTCGAGCTCATAATCTTTTTTTTCAACTGTCGGGCTCGATTGTTCGCGCGTCTTAGGCTCTCGGACCTTTTCCATTGCCCGCTCAATAACTACGCGCGGGACACCTACTACCTGCGAGAGATAGTTAAGATAATGGGCCTTTTCCACCTCGTCCGGCATTTGTGAAATTATCGGCAAGGCTTGAGCGGCAAGACGTTTTTTATCTTGAGCGGTCATCTCCTTGCCAGAGAGAGATCGTTTAGCTTTTTCGACCAGCCATTCTACAGGGGGCAAAGCTTCTTTAAGAGTTTTCGGCCAAGCCTCCTTTCCCGCTTGAACCATCTCCCCAACATCTTTGTAGCCTTTTATGATGGTCAGCTTAATTTCCAAACCTTCTTGCAAAGCCAATGGCACTACAGAATGGGCGACTTTTTGACCCGCCTCATCTTCGTCAAAGGCAAAAATCACGTTCGGGCTGTAGCGACCGATGGTCCGCAGATGGTCCGACGACAAGGCTGTGCCGGAGGAAGCAACCACTTCACTTACCCCTGCCTCATGAGAGCTGGCCACATCCATTTGTCCCTCAACCACGACTACCCTTTTTTGCTCGCGGATAGCGGCTTTGGCAAAATTTATGCCGTACAAGGCGCGCGATTTATGGAAAACCGGCGTTTCGGGCGTATTAAGATATTTGGGGTGTGCGGATACCCCCTTGGGCAACGCCAGCTCAAAAATCCGCCCCGAGAAGCCAATCACTTGCCCCAAAACGTCAAAAATCGGAAACATTATCCGGTAACGAAAACGTTCGGGATGACCGGCCAGCGCCAGCTCGGAGAGAGAAAATCTTTTTGAGAGATATTTCTCTAATTCATCGGACGCGGGAGCATAGCCAATCTTTAGCTTCTCGATCATCTCGCGGCTAAGCCCCCGCCCCTTAAGATACTTGAGCGCCGCCGCGCCAGGAGGCGCACCGAGCATCGCCTTAAAATATTTGGCGGCAAGGAGATTGATCTTAAAAATTTGATCGCGCTTAGTTTTTGCCCGCTCTAGCTCCTCTTTTGGCTTAAGCTCTACGTTGACCCCGACTCTCTCCCCAAGCACCTTCAGCGCTTCAGGAAAAGTCAGCCCTTCCATTTTCATAAGAAATGTAATCACGTCCCCTCCCTCGCCACAGCCAAAACATTTAAAGGACTGACGCTCGGGTGAAACCATAAATGAAGGGGTCTTTTCCTTATGAAAAGGACAAAGAGCGCTATAGTTTATTCCGGCCTTTTTCATCTGCAAATATTGGCCGATAAACTCGACAATATCCAGGCGTTTCTTAATTTCTTCAACATTATCCATAGGGCATGACTCCAATCATACTCCAGCAGCAACGGAGCGAGAAGTCAAATCATGGGGCAAGAATCTATTGAAGCGTAATTACAACCGAATAGACCAACTCGTTCTGGAAATAGACGTTGAGATCGTACTCACCTGATGCCATGGTGCTAAAATCTGTGCCCGAACCAGTGTCGCGGCCTTCGAAATTTGTGTCCATCAACCCCTTAGTCGAGTTAACTGTTTCGCCGGTAGTCGAATTAACAAATTCAAAATAATATGGCCCGACAGTAGTAGTTTTTACCCCACCGAAATCAACCTCGATTGCATCCTGCTTCGAAAAAGTTGTGGTGGGGGTTGCAGGGTTGCTCGGTCCTGGCGGCATTCCCGGTTTTATTTTAGAAACCGTTACTTTATCGAAATACTTGGAATAATCTGGCTTCTTAGTACAAATGCTTTTAGTACAAAGCAAACTGCTCTCGCAGTCTTTGTAGGTTGCACAGGTGTCGCCCTCCTTGCCTTCAGTGCAGGTATTATTGACGCAAAACCCGCTCTGGCAATCGGATTTCTGGGCGCAGGCTGCACCAACCTTACCACTCGAACAGATCTTATTAGCACACTTTAAACCCTGCTCGCATCTCTTGGCGCTCTGACAACTTCCTCCCTCCGGACTCTTCTTAAGAAAAAAATACCAACCCGCCGTTCCGGCAGCGCCAAGCAGAATAATTACCAAAATTACAATGAGTATATTTTTCATCTTTCCCTCCTGATGCTAATTATAAACTGTTTTTGAGAGCTGCACAAAACGCGTTTGAAAAATAAGACGGACGTTAAAAGTAATGTAGCCCTCGATACAAAAGGAAAATGCCAAAGATCAGAAACATCAGAAAGACAATGTAGCGACTATATCGCAAGGCAAACTCATTAATTTTTTCCAAAATCAATTTGGCTTTTTGGGGAAAGACGGGTTTTAAAAATAAAGGTAAAGTTATCGGCAAAGTAAAAAAGAAGAGGTTAATGACCAGCAAAACAAATTTGGCCAGTTTGTTAACTTCAGCATCGCCGACTTCTTTGGAGGCAGTAAAAATTAAAAATAGGGCGTCAAAATTAGTCGCTGTGGTGGCGATTCCTATCCCGACCCATTTCAACACCTTCAGTCTGGTATCTTCCTTCAAACTGACTTTTTTACCTCTAGAAAACAATATTCTTAATCCGTAAATGACGAAGAAAATACCTAAAACCAAGTCAATAATTGCCGAGGCAACAGTCGGGTGAAGGTTGGCATTGAAAGAATTCCCCAGAACAAAACCAAGCAGGGTCACCCCAATCCCCACAAGAAGCGAACCGGAAAACAGGGACAAAATATGAGTTCTGGCATGGTTTTTGTCGCCTAAAACTAAAAGCGCTAAAGCCAAAATCCCCGGGCTCAAAGTTGCCGCAAGGTCTAAGGGAATGATTTTAATAAGGGCTGAAAACATTTGATTTCAAATTATTTCCACACTGGTCGAAGACCATGATTTCTCCGTTTGCTATAGCGAACAGGAAGTCGAATGGCGGAGAGAGTGGGATTCGAACCCACGATACCCTTGCGAGTATACCTGCTTTCCAAGCAGGCGCACTAGACCGCTATGCGACCTCTCCCCGAATCAATCCTAGCAAATCTCCTTATATTAGAGAAGGGGGCGGGTTCGACCCGCCCCCGAACAGATCAGCGGCATGTAGCTGATCTACTAGTGGCGGCCGTGCAACGCCTTGCACCTGCGGTACTTCTTCTTCTCCTGCCCACTCTGCGGTTCCCTCTCACGCAGCGGACACTTCGCGCACTTTGCTTCCACCCCATTCAGGTCGCAGGTACGGGGACGCGCCGAAGCCACAGCGACAGCCATCTTGCCGACCCTCCCGACTGGTACTCGGGCTGACAAATCAGCCCACGACGAGACGAGATAAGAACATTATAGTAAATAACCTACTCCGAGTCAATAGACTCGCAGCCCAAGTCCTAATTACTAAGTACTAATTTCTAATCAAATCCTAATCCTAAGAAATTTCTAAGGGGCAGAGATATTTAAAAATTTAGTCATTAACAATTGAATAATAATTAATAAATAATAATTGAAAATTACTGCCTCGGTTGATTAGGCTGAATAGGGCAATTGGGCTTATTATTTCCCTAGTTCTTTCTCCACTTTCGCGACGAGTTCTTTGGTTTTGACAATCACATCGGGGTTGACCGAAACCGAGGTCACCCCCCAACGCACCAGCGCCTCCGTCACCTCCGGATAAATTGAGGGGGCCTGGCCGCAAATCGAGCAGAGCGCGTTGCGCCGCTTGCAGGCCTTGACAACCTTCTCAAGCGAGCGCATCACCGCTTCATCCCGTTCGTCAAACTCAAAAGCGATTTTTTCATTGTCGCGATCCAGGCCCAAGGTCAGCTGGGTCAGGTCATTTGAGCCGATCGAAAACCCGTCAATCCCCAGATCCAAAAACTCCTCGACCATAATGACCGTCGAGGGCACCTCGCACATCAAAAGTAGCTTGAAATCCTCTCCTTGCTTGAGCCCGGCATCTTCAACCAGCAGTTTGATTTTTTCCATCTCTTTGAGCGTTCGAACAAAGGGAATCATCAGATGGACATTGCGAAACTGCTTGCGCACTTGTGCCAGAGCGGCGAGCTCCAGAGCAAAAACTTCCGGCTCTTGCACATAGCGCATTGCCCCGCGATAGCCAATCATCGGATTGGCCTCCTCGCCCTCATATTTTTCTCCGCCCGGCAAGGAGCGGTACTCGTTAGTCTTAAAATCGGTCGCCCGATAAATCACCGGTCGTGGCGAGAAAGCATGGGCAAAGTGCCGGATCCCGTCAGCCAGCTTGCGCGTAAACTCCGCCCCCCGGCCGCTCTCCAGCATTGCGCGCGGATGCGCGCCGATATCGGCCAGCATAAACTCAGCCCGCAAGAGCCCAACCCCATCGCAGGGCATTTTCGCCACCCGCTCGGCCGCCTCTTTTTCCGCCAAATTGACGTAAATTTTTGTCTTGGTGTGCGGTACCTTCCCCCAGTCGGTTTTTTCCTCTTCCTGTTTCAGCGCCACGTCGCCTTCATAAACCAGCCCGGCCGCCCCGTCCACCGTCACCACCTGGTTGTCTCTCAAAACGTGGGTAGCTTTTTCCGTCCCGACGACACAGGGAATCGCCAGCTCGCGTGAGACAATCGCAGCATGCGAAGTTTGCCCGCCCTGATCGGTGACGATCCCGCTCGCCCGCTTCATCGCCGGCACATAGGAGGGATTGGTCATCTTGGCGACCAAGATATCGCCTTTTTGAATTTTGCTAAGTTGAGCAGGCGAGGTGACTTTTTGAACTTTCCCCGCCGCCGCGCCGACTGAGGCGGCCGCACCGCGCAAAATCACGCGGTGGGTTTTATCTTCCTTAATTTTTCCAACCAGCTTTTTGTCAAGCGTCGTAATCGGCCGCGTCTGAACAAAAAATACTTGGCCATTTTCTATTGCCCATTCGGAATCTTGAGGAAAATTATAATGTTTCTCAATCTTCGCCCCAATTTTCGCAATCTCTAAAACTAGTTCATCCGGCACTTTTTGCACTTCCTGTTCACTTTTGGCAATTCTCACCCGCTCATTTATCCGCCCAACTCTTTTGAGCGTCCAAGTCTGGCGGGAGATTTTTTTCTCTATGAGCTTCCCACTTTTTTTGTCCACAACATAGTGGTCAGGGTTTACCGCACCGGAAACCACCACTTCGCCCAAGCCATAGGCACCTTCGACGACGATTTTTCCGCGATCGGCTGTAGTCGGGTCAGCGGTAAAGAGTACGCCCGAGGTTTCCGACTGAACCATTTTTTGCACCGGCACGGCAATGCCCACTTTCGAATGGTCAATATTATTTTTTACCCGATAATAAATCGAGCGCGGCTCGAAAAGGGAGGCCCAACACTTGCGGACCGCCTCAACTACCTGATGCGCACCGCGCACATTTAAAAAAGTCACTTGCTGGCCGGCAAAGGACGTCCCGGGAGCGTCCTCGGCCGTGGCCGAGGAGCGCACCGCCACATAATTCTCCTCGCCCAACTTTTTACAGGCGGAGATAATCTCTCTCTCGGTTTCCGCTGGCATCGGGGAGCGTAAAATCGCCTCTTTCAAAGTGGCCGAAGCCTTCTCCAGCAGTTCGTTATTTTCGACATTCAAAAGCGTCAGCTCTTTTTTAATCTCGCGGGCAAGATTATTTTTTTTGACAAAATCCCAATAAGCCTCAACGGTGATGCAAAAACCCGGCGGGACGGGCGCACCCAAGCGGACGAGCTCCCCTAGATTTGCTCCCTTGCCCCCAACCTTGCCGACATCACCTTTGCCGATTTGCCTAAACCAGAGAATCTTCGCCATAGACCTCCTTAAAAATTGCCAACCCATCAAAATATAACAGGAACAATTAAGCTAAGTCAAAAATCAAAGGTTAAAAGTTAAAATTATAAGTTAAAATTCAAAAGTATTTACTATCTACCACCATAACTTATTTACTTTTGACTTAAACTTCTGACTTTTGAACTATGACTTTTGATTTATTTTTTCTTTCACCGCTTTCTTCGCCTCGTCCAGTGAAAATCCCCTTCTCAAGAGATACCCCATCGCTCGATTATATTGCTTCTCTCGCGGTAGCTTGGCGATTCTTTTCCAGTAAATTTGCAGTCTGTGATGTAGATTTTCCCCTTCCGTTTCCTCATCAAGCATCTCCGCTGAAGCCGCCTCGACAATGTCTTTCGCCACCCCGCGGCGAGTCAGCTCAAAGGCAATCCGGCGTCGCCCCCAGCCGCGCGCGCTGCCGCTTGAGATAAATTGCTCGGCAAACTTGCGGTCGTCCAAGAGTTGCCAACTCTTGAGCTTATCAACAACTGCCGTAATCTCCGACAGCTCAAAGCCCTTACGCGCCAATTTCTCTTGCAGCTGCTGGCAGCTCAAGGCGCGCCGACCCAAATACCAAAGTGCCAGCTCAAGCGCTCTCTTCAGCTTCCTGTCTTGCACGGTCGCGAATTTTATCGGTTAACTTTTTCATAAGTTGCGGATTCTTTTCAAGATACCCTCGCGCCGATTCTCGCCCTTGCCCGATTTTATCGCTTTCTTCCCCGAAGGAAGCAGCGTCCGCCAGGGTCAGCCAGGCGCCGGATTTGTTGACCAAACCGTATTTGACCCCCAAATCAATTGCTTCGCCCGCCTGAGAAATGCCCGAGCTATAGAGCATTTCAAACTCGCCAATTCTAAACGGCGCCGCGACTTTATTTTTGACCACCTTAACCCGCACACGATTGCCGATAATTTCTTCCCCGCGCTTAAGCTGCTCAATGCGCCGGACGTCAAGACGCACCGAGGAATAAAACTTGAGTGCCATTCCACCGGTAGTTGTTTCGGGATTGCCGAACATCACGCCGATTTTCATCCTAATTTGATTGATGAAAATCACCGCCGTTTTTGACTTTGATACGACCGCCGTCAGCTTGCGCAGGGCTTGGCTCATCAGCCGCGCGTGCATTCCCATCATCGCGTCGCCCATTTCCCCTTCAATTTCCGCGCGCGGCACCAGCGCCGCCACCGAGTCAATCACAATCACATCAAGCGCGTTTGAGCGAATCAGCGTTTCGGTCACTTCGAGGGCTTGCTCACCGCTATCCGGCTGAGAAATCAAAAGGTCGTCGCAATTCACACCAAGTTTCCCGGCGTAGTCCGGATCGAAGGCATGCTCGGCGTCAACAAAAGCGCACAGGCCACCTTTCTTTTGGGCTTGAGCAACTATTGATAAAGACAGCGAGGTTTTTCCCGAAGCCTCCGGGCCAAAAATCTCAATCACCCGTCCGCGCGGGATTCCCCCGACGCCCAAGGCCAAATCCAGCGAAAGCGAGCCGGTCGGAACTACCCCGACGTTTAAGCTTTTGGACTCGCCCATTTTCATTATCGTTCCGGCGCCGAATTGTTTTTCAATCACGGCAATTGCCGCCTCAAGCGCCTGACGCTTGTTAGCCCCAGCATGAGAATCTCGGTCGATCTGCACATCTTCCGTTTTTCTTTTTCTCATCTTTCCTCCCTAAGTAAAATTTCCAAAATCAAAAAATGTTTATTTATTCTCGCTGTAGAGAACCCGCAAAACTTCGGTGCTCTCTTTGCCGAGACGGCTTTTGGATTTGATTTCAAAAATATTAATACCGCTTGCGAGCTCGACTTTCTGCATAAAATAACCTCTGTCGTCAACATTAACAGTCTGATTATTTATTTCCACCGTGGCGGTAGAGAGCGTCTTACCCTCGATCGCCACATTTTTTTCGTTAGTCGTCGGTGCGACAGGAGAAATTATCTCAATGGTGGGAGGTTCTGACAGCTTATCAACGGAAAATATGACGTAGCCGACCACTCCCAGAATCAAAAGGGCTGCTATCGCTCCGATTATTACTCTCGGAGTAATAATAATCCGACTTACCTCCGGCTCATCCTTTATCCCGAGAGCCAATTTTTCCCCAGCAAATTTTTTATGCTCCTGACGAAACTGCTCAACAATTTCATCACTCTCTAAAGCCAAAAATTTAGCGTAGCGGCGGACAAACCCAAGCATATAAACTAGAGGTGGAAATTGATCAAACCGATCAGCCTCGAGAGCTTTGAGATAACGCAGGCGGATTTTAGTCGCCTCTTCGACGTCTTCCAGAGTCAGTTTTTGGTGGCGACGCTCTTTTTTTAGGCACGCCCCAACAGATTTCGGCAAATTAATTTTGCGACGACGAAAGGCGCTCATTTAATTCCTATCTCTGACCAGGAGGGAAGTGGCGATCCTCCGTCCCCCTAAGATCATATGAGTCCATTAAAATATCTCGCGGCTTTGCCCCCCGTCCAGGGCCTACGATACCCTCCTCTTCTAAAAGATCAAGCAATCTAGCCGCTCTAGCATAGCCAATCTTAAGGCGACGCTGTAGAAAAGTTGCCGAAGCGGTTCCAGACTCTACAACCAGCTGCTTAGCCTCATCAAGCATCGGATCGCTGCCTTCAAGCCCCCCTCCGGCTCTTGCGCCCCGGCCCTTAATCCCAGGCACCTCACGATAGTCAGTAATTGAGTCGTTGTACAAAGCGGCCCCGCCACGCTTAAGAAAGTCGGTTACCGAGCGAATATCTTTCTCCGAAACAAAGGCGCCCTGGATACGTTTGGGCTTGGAAAATTCCCCGCCCAAAAATAGCATATCGCCGTTGCCTAAAAGTTTTTCCGCTCCCGCCTGATCAATGATAGTGCGCGAGTCAACTTGACTAGCTACGGCAAAAGCTACTCGGGAGGTAATATTAGCCTTTATGAGCCCGGTGATGACGTCTACACTCGGTCTTTGAGTCGCCACAACTAAATGGATACCGGTCGCACGCGCCAGCTGCGCCAAGCGCACCACTGCTACTTCAACTTCATTAGCCGCCTGCATCATCAGATCAGCCAGCTCATCAATAACCGTCACGATATAAGGCAACTTCTCGTGCGTCACATCTCCCGCGGCGGGCAAGCCCTGCTTAACTTTCGCGTTGTAGGAAGCAATATCGCGCGCGCCGACGCCCTGAAACAAAGTAAAGCGTCGGTCCATTTCCGAAATTGTCCAGCGCAAAAGATTAACGGCTTTTTCCACGTCAAAAACTACCGGCGTCAAAAGATGCGGGATGCCGTTATAATGAGTAAACTCGACCCGCTTTGGGTCAACTAGAAGCACCCTTAAATCCCGCGGGGAATTTTGAAACAAAAGTGAGAGCAGAATCGAGTTAAGCCCGACCGATTTACCCGAACCGGTCGCGCCCGCCACCAAAAGGTGCGGCATTTTTTCCAAGTCGGCCACGATCACTTCGCCAGCCACATCCATCCCCAAGGGCAAAGCCAAGCCCGAGGGACGTTTTTTGAAATTCTCGCTTTCCAAAAGTTGTTTGAGAGAAACCCGGGCCAGGACCTTGTTCGGCACTTCCACCCCCAAGGCCGATTTCCCCGGAATAGGCGCCTCGACTCTGACCGGATGAGCGGCTAGTGCCAAGGCTAAATCGTCGGAGCGAGCCTTAATGGTGTTGAGCTTAACCCCTTCGGCCGGCTTAAGCTCATATTGAGTTACGGTCGGGCCGATATTAACGTTTCCAGCCGAAACCACCACTCCGAAATCAGAGAGCGTCTTAATCAAAATTTCGACATTTTTGGCAATATTGCCCGGTTGGGCTTTGCCGGTCGAGCTTTCCAAAAGATCAACTGTAGGAAATTGCCAGGCACCGTCCGGAGCCGAAACCACCGGCACAGCTGGCTGGGGCCGCTCGCGATCCATGCCGATTTTGCGCCGGACAGTTTTGAAAACGGAAATTCCCCCTTCGCGAACATTGAACCCGCCGTAGCGGTTCGGCTTGAGACGCACTCGGCCCAAAAGGTCATTCAAAGAAACATTGAAAATCACAATTGCGCAGACGAGACAAGCGGCAAAAAAGAGTGTCAAGGTAGCGTATTTGCCGATTAGAGCGGAAAAATTTACAAAAAGAAAATTGCCGATTGCCCCGCCGCTTGACCCAAAAGGCCCAACTAGTCCGGCGAAGAAAATCAAAAAAAGAAGCGTCCCCCAGAAGACCGCGCGGCTCCTGCGATAAAAATTCGGGTTGAAAAGGTAGACCGCCGCATAGCCAAGCCAAAGGGGAAAAATATAAGCGATTACGCCGAAGAAACTCTTGAGCGCACTAAAAAGCGTCGCCCCCAGTTTCCCGGCGGCGCCGAATTCCGACAAGATCGCCACGACGGCCAAGACCGCCAGGCCGACCGCTAAGATTTCGCGGGCGACTTTCGGATCGACCGACTCCAAAAGATTCGGATTTTTTGGCTTCCGACCACGCTTCGCCACTTTAAACCCTCCTATCCTTAATTTAACATAAAGACCCTGCTACATACAGTGCCAGAGCGCTTACTAGAATTCCCTTTGCGTATGAGAAGTCAAAACCACCTTTTTACTTTAACCTTGTGGTTTTTCCTTTTTCGTTTTACCTTTTACCTTAGTTACCGCCGGCCGTTAGACCTCAATAATCACCGGTATCACCATTGGGCGTCTCTTGGTCTCGTTGTACAAAAACTCTCCCATCTCCTCCCGCAGGAGAGTCTTGATATAAGACCAGTCGGCCGGCCTGACGGAAATATGCCGGCGGAAAATGTTTTTGATTTCCTGGCGGCCCCGGTGGATGAGATTTTCCGCCGCCCGCATATAGACAAATCCGCGCGAGATAATGTCCGGGCTGGTGACGATTTGCGAGGTCTTGTGGTCAACGGTTAAGATGACCACGAAAATTCCTCCCTCCGCCATCGCCTGACGATCGCGCAAGACAATGTTACCGACGTCTCCGACACCCAAACCGTCCACCAACACAAACGAAGTCGGCAGACGCAGTTTGAGCTTTTCACAGTGGGATTCGGTCAACTCCAAAACCTCGCCGTTATCAACGACCCAAATACGCTCCTCCTCCATCCCGAGAGCTCGGCCCAGCTCAGCCGAGGCTTCGCGCATATAGCGGTTGCCGTGAATTGGGATTAGATATTTCGGATTAATCAGCCGCATGATCGTCTTTAGCTCTTCCTGATGAGCGTGCCCTGAAGTGTGAATATCCATTTGCCGATAATCAATTACCTTCGCTCCGGCGCGCAAAAGATTATCGTATACCTCAACCACACTGGCTTCGTTGCCCGGAATAATCGAGCTCGACAAAATAACCGTGTCACCCTTGCGAATCTTAAAGAACTTATGCTCGCCGCGGCTCATTCTCGTTAAGGCCGAGGCGTCCTCGCCCTGCGTGCCGGTTGAGAGCACCACCAATTTGTCCTCCGGCAGCCGTGATGCCTGTTGGGGGCTAACGATCAGATTTTGAGGTATTTTAAGGTAGCCCAGGCGGCTGGCCACCTCAATCGTCGCAACCAGCGAGCGTCCGGTCACCGTCATCGTCCGGTTAAGCTCATGTGTTACGTCAACGATCTGTTGAATTCGAGAAATTAGTGTCGAAAAAGCGGCAATGAAAATCCGCCCTTTTGTTTTGGCAAAAAGATCTTTTAGATTGCTCTTGATTTCACTTTCCGAGATGGCGTAGCCGGAATTTCTGGCGCCAGTTGAGTCAATATAAAGCGCCAACACCCCGCTTTGGCCGATTCTAGCGATTTTCCCAAGATCAATGACCGGTTCGTTAATCGGGGTCAGGTCAAACTTGAAGTCAGCGGTGTGCACAACCTTGCCAACCGGGGTCTCAATCACCAAACCAACGGTGTCGGGGATATTATGGTTAACGCGAAAGAAGCCGACCTTGAAAACGCCGAGGGTCAGCTCGTCTTTCTCGGGGTTTACAACCACCATTTTGACGCGATTACTCAGCCCGAATTCCTCAAGCCGGTTTTTCAAAATTCCAATCGTCAAATTGGTTCCGTAAATCGTCGGCGAGCCAATTTTTTCAATAAAATAGGGGATGGCGCCGACATGATCCATGTGTCCGTGGGTCAAGACGATCCCTTTAATACGAGCTCGATTTTCGACTAAATATGAGGTGTCGGGGATAACGTAGTCAACCCCCGGCATATCTTCACCCGGGAAGCTGAAACCGGCGTCCACGACTAAAATATCGTCGCCGTATTCCAGAAGGCTCATATTGCGCCCAACCTCCTCCAGCCCGCCCAAATGAGCAAGCTTCAAGGTTTTGGAAGCACGAAAGGTCACCATTTCCGGCTGATTCTGCGTTCGCTGGCCGCTTCTTTTGTGGACATCTCTGCGCTCCCGGCTTCCCGGCGCGCTGCGGCGCTCATGTCGCGCCGAAGAGTGCCCACCCTCCCGCCTGTCTGCCCTGCCTGCCGGAGAGGCAGGCCGCGGCGAAGGATTATCGGGACGGGTAAAATTCTCTATCGACGCATGATAGACACTCTGGCGATTAACGCCATTTCCATTAGATTGATTCATTCTGTTCTCCATAATTAGTTTTTAAATGCAAAATTCAAACTTTCTGTTTCTAACTTTTTACTTTTACCTTGTGGCTTTACCTTTTTCGTTTTTCCTTTTAACTTATCTTCTTGAGGACAATTGGGATTTTTTTGAAATCTTCAAAAAGTGTGGTGCGGTAGCTGCCGTTGTAAAGCGCCACCGCCGGATGATAAAGAGCCATATAGGCCTGATTTCCTCTTTTAAACGCCCGACCGTGTAGTTGCGAGATAGGGCCGACATTCGGCAGAAATCTGGCCAGCGAATGGCGGCCAAGGCAAACGATAAGTTTTGGTTGTATAATTTTAATTTGTTCTAAAAGATATGGCCAGCAAGCTTCGATTTCCTCCGGCTTGGGATCGCGATTGCCCGGCGGGCGGTGCTTAACGACATTGGCGATATATACTCCTTCTCTTTTAAGATCAATCGAAGCTAAGAGCTCGTCCAAGAGCTTGCCGGCCGAGCCGACGAAAGGCAGCCCTTGTTCATCTTCTTTCTCTCCCGGCCCTTCACCGACGAACATTACGCTCGCTTGTTCGCTGCCCGCTCCGGGCACCGGATTCTTGGCAAATTTATAAAGGGGGCACTTTCGGCAGGCCTTTACCTCATCGTATAGATGAAAAAGGTTTGTCTTTTTATCCAATTAAAACCCTTCGAGAACACCATCTTCTATCCTTAAGTATAGCAGAATGTGAGTCTTTGTCAACCCCCTGGACTGGTCCAATACATCGAGGACACTTCTAGCTTGATAATGTTTTCTCATAAAACTCTTTTGGGGTCAAATAGTTGAGGGCTTGATGAGGACGGT
>Ga0315282_10005254_pt1 | contig 22139 bp, 20 predicted proteins | sample YL17G07_20_MG_FD_203693 | JGI IMG/M metagenome (GOLD analysis project Ga0315282, IMG submission 203693) | Sediment microbial communities from Yellowstone Lake, YNP, Wyoming, USA - YL17G07_20 | ecosystem: Environmental > Aquatic > Freshwater > Lake > Sediment | place: USA: Wyoming | collected... | reverse complement strand
GTGGCCCGGGCGAGCATCGTCTTGCCGGTGCCGGGCGGGCCGACCAGCAGCACGCCGTGGGGCACCCGCCCGCCGAGGCGGCTGTACTTGCGGGGTGAGCGCAGGAAGTCGACGATCTCCTCCAGCTCGTTCTTGGGCCGGTGTAGCCCCGCCACGTCGTGGAAGGTGATGCTCGTCTTCTCCTTCTTGTAGAGCTTGGCGCCGGACTTGAAGTAGCGGTTCAGGAATCCGCCCTGGCCGACGCCCTCCCTGGCCCGGCGGCTCATCCAGATGAAGAAGCCGATGAGGAGCAGCCAGGGCAGCAGGGTGATGAGGACCACGCCCAGCCAGCTCTGCTGCGTCGACTCGGCGCGGATCTCCACCCCCTGCGCCTCGAGCTTGCGGAGCATATCTTCGCCGCCGATGGGTGGGCGCACCGTCTGGAACTCCTGCGTCTGGACGGTGGTCCTGTCCTTGGTCACCGGGATGGCCTTCTTCAGGCGCCCCTCGATCTGGTCGCCGTGGAGCGTCACCTCGGCCACGTTGTTGGCGTTGACCTGGGCCAGGAACCGGCTGTAGGGGACGGAGACGGCCCTCTCTCCCGAGCCCGGCGACAGCAGGTAGAAGAGCAGGTAGATGCCGAGCAGGGCCCAGATGATGACCGTCCAGGAGACCTGCGGCGGCCGCTGCTGCTGCTTATCGTCGCCGTTCATTCCTCACTCCTCCGCTCGGAGCCGCGGGGCCGCGAGCCAGAGGCCCGGGACGCGGGCCTTGAGCACATTGACTCGTCATCAACAAGGTTACCCCTTTTCACCCATAACGCAAAAGTGCTGCAATATTACCTAGCTCCTCCATCTCGGGGCTCTCCACGTGGGCCACCTCGGCCCCCTCCTCGAAGGCGATCCACACCGCCTCGTCGATCACGTCGCGGCTCTCCACGGAGTCGCGGCACCCCTGCGGGCACTGGCTCACGTCGGGCAGCAGGAGGCGGCAGCGGGGGCACCACACCCCCTGGCGCGAGAAGCCCGGGCGCATGAGCAGGGTGCGCACCTGGCCCCCGGGCACCAGTTGCAGCGTGTCCGAGGGCCCGGAGACGGCCCAGCCGCCGGGGAAGAGGCCCTCCTTGACCTGGCGCAGCAGCTCTGCGTCGCGCTCGGCCTTGATGCGGCGCTCGACTTGGCGGCCGACCTCGGCGACCTCGGCATCGGGGGCCCAGGTTTCCAGGGTGAGTGTTGCGCGCAGCCGCTCGCGCAGATAGGGGTGCAGAGTATCGATGAAGTCGGGCAGCGTCGGTTCGGGCCCACCCACCACCAGCCACTCGAAGCCGTCCTCGCGGAAGATGTCGAGCATGCGGGCGGCGACGCGCTCGAAGTGGCGGTGGACGTGCTCCTCGATGTGGCCGCGGATGCTGCTCTCGGCGTAGCCCTGCCAGCCCCCCTCGCGCACCTTGCCGGGCACGTCGTCCGGAGGCACGCTGCGCTCGGTCACCTGGGCGAGCCGGAGGTTGAAAAGGCGGGCGCGGCGCCGGTCGACGAGGGCCAGCAGGATGGGCCGGTACTCGTCGAGCAACCCGGCCAGGGGGCGGACGTAGAAGGTTGCCTCCTGGAGGAGCCTCGCCGGCGGGGGCACGGGCACATTTATGGCTTGCCAGTAATCTTCGGCCGCGCAGGAGAATGCGGCCAGCCCCGGGGCATGCTGGCGGCGGTTCAGGCCGTCGAGGTGGCGCCCGAGCCTGGCCAGGTCCTCGCGGGCCGAGAGCAGGACGTCGTGGGCCGGGCGGCCGCGCCCCAAAGCCTCGTCCAGAGACCTTTCGGCCTGGCGTATCAGGTCGCGGGCCAGCACGGGGAACCTGGCGGGCCTGCCGGCGTCAAGCGGCAAATAGAGCGTCGTGGCCAGGCAGTGCCCGGGCCGGAAGCGGCCCAGCTTCTCGACGTCGAGCTGGGTGAACATGCGACTCTCGATCTGGGGGGGCCGGGGCAAGTGAAAACCCAAGTGAAAATCATGGAGGGGGAAGGGCTGCTTTCAGTTTGGGGGCTTGGCCGCTGGGCAATCAAGCGAAATGTCCTTACCTGCTGGCGCGATGTGCGGTCGCCGGCCCGGCCCGGGATCCGCTGCCGTGCCGCCCTCGAGGCTGGGGCGCCGCGCTTGTGAAAGACTGAATTTGCCAAGCATCCGGCAACTAAGTGATGAGTCGCATAGCGGTTCGCAGCAATCACGTCGTCACAATATTCCACTTGACCGGTTGCTCTGGCCGTTCGCCGGGCAATTCGGCCACCGGCTAGTTTGGCCTATCTTTTCGCCAACCCGGCGGGTAGCTTGGGCCTCATTGATACGGTGCATTGGCGTCGCGGCGGCGCTGGCCGCACCCACTGAAGGGCGGTTTTCCAGGGGCCATGCAGATGGGCATTCATACGCACAGGGCCGGCGGTTTATTGAGCAGGTGGCAGTCGCCGAGCCCGGCGGTCTTATCCTGGTTAGGGAGGCAGCGATGGAAGAAAAGGTAATGAATCGTTGGCTGGTGGTGGTGGGGGCGCTGATCATCCAGATCAGCCTCGGGGCCGTCTACATCTGGAGCGTGTTCCAGGCGCCGCTCAAGGAGGCGTTCCCCGACTGGACCGAGGCTCAGGTAACCTACCCGGCCAACATCGTGCTGGCCGTCTTCGCCCTGGCCGTCATTATCGCCGGGCGCGTGCAAGACAAGATCGGACCGCGCTGGGTGGCGACCGCGGGGGGAATCACGCTCGGCGTGGGACTCATCCTGGCCAAGTTTACGGGTGGGATGGCATCCGGCGCCGCACTCGGCTGGCTCATCTTCACCTTCAGCGTCCTGGGCGGGGCGGGCATCGGCATGGGCTACGTCTGCCCCCTGGCCACGTGCATCAAGTGGTTCCCGGATAAGCGCGGCCTCATTACCGGGTTGGCCATTGCCGGTTTCGGCGCGGGCGCCATCTTCTTCGCCCCGCTGGCCAAGGCGCTCATCGCCGGCGGCCCCTACAAGCTATCCATGCTGGGGCTCAAGCTGTCCATGTTCGACCTGCCCAAGATGGGTATCTTCGGCACCTTCGCCGTCCTGGGCGTGATCTTCCTGGTCGTCGTCGTGGTTGGCGCCCAGTTCCTCGTCAACCCGCCCGCCGGCTACAAGCCCGAGGGTTGGAACCCGCCCAAGCCCGCCGCGGGGGCTGGTCCGGCGCGGGCCGACTACACCTACACCGAGATGCTCGCCACACCGCAATTCTACTTGATATGGCTCATGTACTTCTTCGCCTGTGCGGCCGGCCTGCAGGTCATCATGAAGGCCGCCCCCACCATGCAGTCGATCTTCCTGGGCGGCTTCGAGGCGATAAAAGAGTCCGACATGGCCGACGCCAAGACGGCCGGCGCCTCGCTGGTGGCCGGCATCGCCGTCTTCAACGCCATCGGCCGCATCATCTGGGGCAAGGTCTCCGACGCCGTGGGGCGCATGATCACCCTGGCGGCCGCTTTCGCGCTGTGTGCGGCCAGCCTCTTCTTCATCGACCAGTCGACTGGCCACCTGACGTACCTCAGCTACGCGGTCGGCTTCTCCTTCGGCGGCTTCCTGGCCCTCTTCCCGGCCATCACCGCCGACTTTTTCGGTACCAAGAACCTGGGCGTGAACTACGGCTTCGTCTTCAGCGCCTACGGGGCTGGCGGCCTCCTTGGCCCGCAGCTGGCGGCCTTCTTCATGACCAAGGGCAAGAAGTTCACCTACGAGGCCGTCGAGAAGGGCGTGGCCTGCACCAAGGACTTCATCTGCCAGAGTTACCACCAGGCCTTCATCATCGCGGCCGTGCTCTGCATCGTCGGCGCGGCGCTGACCTTCATTGTCAAGGCCCCCAAGCCGCGAACCTAGTGCCGGCTGGGACGCTGCCCTTGGGTTGACGGCGGCCTGGGTTGAGGCTACTAAGAAGTAGCTGAAAGGAGCCTCAAGTGCCCAGGCCGCGCACCATCCTGGTCAATGCCAGGGGAGCTAGTTCGCACATCTACATCGAAGCCGGGCTGACCCAGCTCGGCTTCGATGTCATCCGCCAGGGCCTCGAGGGCCGGGGACTCGAGGCCCCGCGCCTTTTCCCCCCCAAGCGGCTGGCCGCGTTCCCGCCCCGCTTCTTCGATGCCGCCGAGCTGCTGTCCTGGTTCCGCTCGCTGGCCACCGCGGACGGTGAGGGCTGCATCTTCGGCTTCTCCACCACCACCGATGACTATGCCAAGTTCGTCGGCCTCTGCCAGCTCGTGGCCGGGGCCTTCCCCAAGGCGCTGAGGGTCGGCGGCGGGCCGCACTTCCAGCGCGAGGAGCTGGCCGCGGGCGGGGGCCGGGTGGCCGACCCCGTGGAGGTTGCCCTGCGGGCGGGGCTGGTGCACGCCGCGGTGTGTGGCCACGGGCGGCCATTCATCGAGCTCGTTGGGCAGGTGGCCAGGGGCGAGGCCACGCTGGCGGGTGCCGAGCTCGCCTTCGAGGCCGAGCCGCCTGTCGGGCTCTACTGGCTCGAGAAGGGTGAGGTGCGGGGGCAGGGCAGGGGGGGCTACCCCGAGCTAGCCGAGCCTCCCCTGGCCTTGGAGGCCGACGGTCGAGCCAACATCCTCATCAACGACACCTGCTCCAACCGCTGCGACTTCTGCTCGGTGCTGCGCGACACCCCGCGGCTGGACCTGGGGATGGCGGCCGCCTCGCTGGCCCGGCGCGCGGCCGAGGAAGGGTTCAATCACCTCAACTTCGTCGACTCCAACCCCCTCGAGGGCAAGAAGTTCGACCTCTACGGCACCCTGCTCAACGAGCTGCCGCGGCTCACCAAGAGCCTGTTCATCGACCCGAGCCTGATTGCGGGCTACGGCGACGGGCTGCTCGACTTCATGGCCAAGCACCGGGTGACGGAGCTCTTCACCGGCCGTGAGGTGGTGGCGGGGGCAGTGGCCGAGCGGGCCGGGGTGCGCCTCCAGGGCAGGCTCAAGGGGCAGGCGCAGCTTGACGCCGAGCGCCAGGGGCTCGATCGGCTGGTGGCGGGGCTCAAGCGGCTGGCGCCACCCGGGGGCGGGCGCTGGAGTGTGCTCATCTCCTACATCATCACGCCCTTCGAGACGCGGGAGTCGGCCTGCGCCCTCATCCGGGAGATGGCCACCTTCCAGGCCGCCACGGACGACCGGGTCGAGGTCATCCCGCAGTTCAGCTTCCTGTGCCCCTATCCCGGCACGAGGCTTCGCCAGCGCGAGGTCGGCGCCATCGAGGAGCCCGGCAACTACCTCAACTACTCCTGCATGACCAACGTCTGGAGCTACTCGCTGGGGCGGGCCGTCCACCTCATCGACGCCTTGCGCTTCCACGCCAAGTTCCAGCTCTACAGCCCCCAGCTCATCTTCTCCTCGATGCTCGAGCAGGTGGCCAGGGTCTTTTCCGGCCCCGAGCCGGCCCCGCTCCCCCTGCCTGAGAAGCGGGCCTTCATCCACTCGCCTTCCTTCTCCATGGGCGGCCCCTTCGTCTATCACTACGGCGACTGGTGCCGCGACAGCGCCGAGGTGCCCTACTAAAGGGCGGGTGTTTCTGCGGCCTTAGACTCTCGCCAGTGCCTGTCTAGACGAGCTTGCTTCCAGGCAAGAAAAAAGTTTCACATTTCTCCTTGACACCTAATTGGCGGTCTGCCATGCTGCGAAAACTCGTGCTAAAAAGCACATAGCCCCGTATAACTCATATTCTCTTGACGGCTGGACACAGCCCTTCGACGCCCCGCAAGGAGTAAGGAGGAAGAGTCATGCCCAGGCCCCTCATCATCGTGCTTGCCTTGGTCTTTGCCCTTGGGCTGCCTGCGGTGGCTCTCGGCGAGATGAACCCCCTCATCGACGTCCTGAAGCAGAAGGGGATCGTCAATGAGGACGAGGCCGGCAAGCTGGAGCAGCAGCTAGACAACTACTACAAGAAGAAGCTGGCTCCGCCGCCTGCCCCCGCGCCAGCCGAGGCGAAGCCTTCCACCGGGGCCCCCGAGGCGGCCGTGGCCGTGCCGGTCGAGGAGCAGATCAAGCGACTCGAGGAGCGCACCAAGCGCAACCGCGTCAACTGGGGCGGTGAGGCCCGCTTCCGGATCATGGACGAGTACGCCGATGCCCCCACCGGCTGGGGGGGCCAGAAAGTCCAGCTCACCTCTGCTGGGGCCTTCAGCAGCGCCAGCAACCAAACCGCCCGCCACGAGAGGGCCATCTCCTTCCCGCTGCGGCTGCGCCTCAACTGGGACGCCCAGGTCATCCCCGACTGGGTGGACCTCTTCGGCCGCTTCACCATCAACAAGCGCTGGGGCACCTTCAGCTCCACCCCGGAGCAGGACCCCTTCAACGCGCCCAACTCCTTTGCGGCCTCGATCGGCTCGGAGATCGCCCTGCGGGCCGAGCAGATCTACGCGACCATCAAGGTGCCCAAGGCGCCCTGTGATCTGACCTGGTACGTGGGCCGGCTCCCCGGCCTCGACGGCGCCCCGTCGCGCCAGGCCCGCAGCCTCTTCCCGCGCATCTTCATCGACTCCGAGATCGACGGCACGCTGCTGCGGGCGACACTGCCCAAGCTGCCCACGGCCGACATGTGTTTGCCCATCTCGGCGTGCCCGGTGGAGGCCATCAGCAGCAAGAAGTTCCGCGGCGGCCCGCTTGGCCAGTATGATGCCAAGGTGGCGGCCGAGAGCAACGTCATCGTCGGCTACCTGGACTATAACGAATCGAAGCTGAGCAGCCCGGCGGGCAAGACGTTCAGCGGCGACTCCTTCGTCCCCATCGTCGGCCACGGCCCGAGCTCCGACGTCTTCCTGGCCCAGATCGGCCTCAAGCCCCTCAAGGACACCGAGTTCGTCCTGGACGGCCTGTGGATGCCCGACTGGTACATGCCCCGCACGGCCTTCGACACCAACGGCAGCATCGCCGTGCAGGCCATGAACCCGGTCTTCGACGCGGCCAACAACCGCTGGACGCCGGGCCTGAACATCCCCTTCTTCACCAGCGACTACTACCTCTACGGCGGCTACTTCGACACCCAGATCCTGGGCTTCCAGCTCTACGGCTCCCTCTACTTCGACATCCTGCGCGTGCCGGGCTTCTCCTACCAGCTGCTCACGACCAACGGCGCCGGGGCGACTTCGGTCCTCAAGACGGTGAGCTACGAGGGCAACAAGTTCGAGGGCCAGATGTGGCACGTGGGCATGAACACGGGCACCTGGCTGGCCAAGTATAACTTGTCGATCTGCACCGAGTACGCCGAGGGCTCGGACGCCTGGATCAACCCCTTCAACTACCGCGGCTACCGGCGCAAGGGCACGGATCTCTACCCGCAGCCCAACGCCTTCTTCGGCGGCAACTCGGTGGTCGGCTTCTACCCCTTCCACGCCAAGGTGCTCGACAGCTACTTAGATTACTACTGGCAGAAGGTGCGCTTCCGGACCGGCGTGATGTGGTTCTGGCACCAGAAGAATGATGACCTGCCCACCGTCAATTCGAGCTTGAACTTTGAGGGCGGGCCGGACCGCATCCTGGGCATGTCCCGCTACCAGTCGCACTACTGGCCGTACTTCGAGGTGAACATGAGCTTCTAGCGCACCTCGGCTAAAGGGAGGAGAGGCAAGGGGTGGGAGGCTTTCCCGCCCCTTCGCTTTTTCAGGGCAGGCGGAGGTGGAGGAATATCTCGCGGTTGCCCTTGGGGCCGGCAATCGGCGAGGGCACCTCGTTCAGGACGCTCAGCCCGGCGGCCTCGGCAAAGCCCCTGATTCGCTGGGCGGCCTGGCGGCGCTTGGCCTCGTCGCGCACCACGCCCTTGGGCACGTCGGCGGGGGAGAGCTCGAACTGCGGCTTGACCAGGACGACGATGTCGGCGCCACCCGCCAGCAGGGGCAGCACGGGGGGAATGACCAGGGTGAGCGAGATGAAGGAGACGTCGAAGGTGGCGAGCTGCGGGCGCTCCGGGATGAGCTCACCTGGCAGGTAGCGCACGTTCTGGCGCTCGATGTTGACCACGCGAGGGTCCTGGCGCAGCCGCCAGTCGAGCTGGCCGTAGCCGACGTCGAGCGCGTAGACGCGCGCGGCACCGCGCTGGAGCAGGCAGTCGGTGAAGCCCCCGGTGGATGCCCCGACGTCGATGGCCACCTTGCCGCGGGCATCTATCTGGAAGGCATCCAGGGCGGCCTCGAGCTTGTAGCCGCCGCGGCTGACATAGCGCAGGGGCGCGGCGACCTCGAGCTTGGCCCCGGAGGGGAGCAGGGCGCCGGGCTTGTCCACCCGCTTGCCCTCGGAGCTCACCTCACCGGCCAGGATGAGGGCTCGGGCGCGCTCCCGGCTCTCGGCCAGGCCGCGCTCGACCAGCATGACGTCGGCGCGCTCCTTGCGGGGCTTGTCCGGGGATGGGCCTGAGGGGCTCTTACTCAGCGCAGCAGCTCCAGGGCGGCCCTGGCCAGCGAGTCGGCGTCGAGGCCGTACTTGCGGCGGAGCAGCTCCTGGGCGCCGTGCTCGATGAACTGGTCGGGGAGTCCCGCGCGCCGGAAGCGGGCAGGCAGGCAGCCACGCTCGGAGAGGACCTCCATCACGGCCGTGCCGAACCCGCCCTGCAAGACGTTCTCCTCCACCGTCAGTATGGCCTTCACGCGACCGGCCAGGGCGCAGAGGGCCTCGACGTCGAGCGGCTTGACGAAGCGGGCGTCGAACACGGCGCACGACACCCCCTGGGCGGAGAGCAGCTCTGCGGCCTGGAGCGCGGCGGCGACGGTCGAGCCGATGGCCACCAGCGCGGCGTCGCCTCCCTCGCGCAGCAGCTCGCCCTTGCCCAGCGGCAGGACGCGCGGCTCCTCGAGGGCCACGCCGAGGGCGGTCCCGCGGGGGTAGCGCAGGGCGACGGGGCCGTCGTGGCGCAGGGCGGTGAGGAGCAGGTGGCGCAGCTCGTTCTCATCCCTGGGGGCCATGAGGACGAGGTTGGGCACGGCGCGCAGGAAGGACAGGTCGAAGCAGCCGTGGTGCGTGGGGCCGTCCTCGCCCACCAGGCCGCCGCGGTCCAGGGCCAGGACGACGTGCAGGTTCTGGAGGCAGACGTCGTGGATGACCTGGTCGTAGGCCCGCTGCATGAAGGTCGAGTAGATGGCCACGACCGGCACGAAGCCTTCGGTGGCCAGGCCGGCGGCGAAGGTGACGGCGTGCTGCTCGGCAATCCCTACGTCGAAGAAGCGGGTGGGCAGGCGCGAGCGGAAGTGGCTCAGGCCGGTCCCCTCGGGCATGGCCGCGGTGATGCCCACGATGCGCGGGTCGGCCTCGGCGAACTCCACCAGCGCCTGGCCGAAGACCTTGGTGTAGCTTGGCCGCGGCTCCTCGGGGCAGCGCCCGCTCTCGACATCGAAGGGCCCGAGGCCGTGGAAGCGCGTCGGGTCGCACTCGGCCGGGCGGTAGCCCTTGCCCTTGGTGGTCAGGACGTGGACGAGTATGGGGCCCTCGAGGCGGCGGATGTTCTCGAAGGACTCGATGAGGGAGGGCAGGCGGTGGCCCTCCAGCGGCCCGACGTACTCGAACTTGAGGGCCTCGAACAGCATGCCGGGGGTGAAGAAGCCCTTCAGCGACTCCTCGCCGCGCTTGGCGATCTGGAGCATCGACTCGCCGCCGGGCACCGAGCGCAGCACCGACTCGATCTCGCGCTTGAAGCTCTGGAACCGCTTGCTGGTCAGCTTGCGGCTCAGGAACGACGACAGGGCGCCGACGTTGGGCGAGATGGACATCTCGTTGTCGTTCAAGACGACGATGAGGTCGCGGTCCAGGTCGCCGGCCTGGTTGAGGCCCTCGAAGGCGAGCCCCGCGGTCATCGAGCCGTCGCCGATGACGGCAATGACGCGCGAGCGGTCGCGGGCCAGGCTCTTGCCCACGGCCATGCCTAGGGCGGCCGAGATGGAGGTCGAGCTGTGGCCGGTGCCGAAGCTGTCGTAGGGGCTCTCGCGGCGCAGCGGGAAGCCGCTGATGCCCCCCATCTGGCGCAGCGTGCCGAAGCGGGAGCGGCGCCCGGTGAGCAGCTTGTAGGTGTAGGCCTGGTGGCCGACGTCCCACACTATGCGGTCCTGCGGGGGGTCGAAGACGTAGAGGAGGGCCAGGGTCAGCTCGACCACGCCGAGGTTGGGGGCCAGGTGGCCTCCGCAGCAGGCGACGGTGCGGATCAGCTCCTCGCGGATCTCCTCGGCCAGGGTACTCAGCTCTTCCAGGCTCAGGCGCTTGACGTCCTGCGGGCTGTCAATGGTGTCCAGCAGCCGGAAGCCTCGGCGCGGCGGCTCAGTCGCTCTCTCTAGCATCAGCTTGTCCTCTGGACGACGTAGGCGGCAATCTCTCGCAGCGGCCGGGCCGCCGGCCCGAAGGGCTCGATGGCCGCGAGGGCCGCGCTCAGCAGCCCCTCGGCCTGGCGGCGGGACTCCTCGAGGCCGACCAGGCCGGGGTAGGTGAGCTTGTGCTTGCGGGCGTCGCCCCCGACGTTCTTGCCCATTAAATCCGCCTGGCCGATAACGTCAAGGATATCATCGGCCACCTGGAAGACAAGGCCGACGTTCTCCCCGTAGGCCGCCAGGGCCGCCTGCTCGGCCGCCGCGGCCCCGGCCAGCAGGGCCCCGCCGCGCACCGAGACCGCGATCAGCGCCCCCGTCTTCAGCTCGTGGAGCCGCCTGAGGTGACTCAGCGTGCCCCCCTTGCCCTCCGATTCGATATCGACCACCTGGCCGCCGATCATGCCGTGGATCCCCGCGGCCTCGGCCAGCTCGCCGGCCGCCGCCAGGGCGACCTCGGCCGGGACGTGGCGGTAATGCTTGAGCCCCGTGGCCAGCCGGAAGGCCAGGGTCAGCAGCCCGTCGCCGGCCAGTATCGCCAGGGCCTCGCCGAAGACCTTGTGGCTGGTGGGCTTGCCGCGGCGCAGGTCGTCGTTGTCCATCGCCGGCAGGTCGTCGTGGATGAGCGAGTAGGTGTGGATGCACTCGATTGCGCAGGCGAAGGGCATCACCCGGGCGGCCGCCTCGGCCGGATCATTCAGCACCGCCTCGGCCGCTGCCAGGCAGAGGATGGGGCGCACCCGCTTGCCGCCGGCAAAGAGGCTGTAGCGCATCGCTTGCACCACGCTGGCGTAGGGGGAGGCGGGCTCCTCGGGCAGGTAGTCGGCGAGTGCGGCGTCGACCGCCCCGCGGCGCTCGGCCAGGTAAGCCTTGAGGTCGAAGTCCTGGGCCTCGGCTGCCATGCGGCTCAACTCCCTCCTTCCTCGCTGCCGCCTGAGAGCGGCTTGACCTTCAGCCTGCCGCCCTCGGCCGAGAGTGCCTCGAGCCTGCCCTGCGCCTCCTCGAGCTTGGCCGAGCAGAACCGGGTCAGGTGGACGCCTTCTTCGTAGAGTGCCAGCGCATCTTCGAGGGGGAGATCCCCGGCCTCAAGGGTGCGCACCACCTGCTCCAACCGCTCCATTGCCTCCTCGAAGGTCTTTGGGCTCTTGCGTGTGCTCATGGCGCGCCCCCGCGGTGAGTGTGTAGAGTGAGAACGGGTCGAGGCGGACGTCGCCCAGCCGCGCCCCGAAGTGCAGATGGGGCCCGGTGGCCCGGCCGGTGGCGCCGGCGAGGCCGATGACCTGGCCGGCCGCGACACTCTCGCCCTCTTTGACGTCAGTTTGGGACAGATGGCAATAGATAGTAGCCAGGCCGAGGCCGTGGTCAAGCACAACCAGGTTGCCCTCGAAGTAGAAGGGCTCGGCCACCGCCACGCGACCCCCCGCGGCGGCCCGCACCGGCTGGCCCTGGGCGGCCCGCAGGTCGACGCCGTAGTGGCGGCCGCAGGGCTCGTTGTTGAGCACCCGCAGCAGCCCGAAGCGGCTGAGCAGCGCCCCCGGCACCGGCCTCACGAACCGGCCGTCCCACAGCCGCTCCTGGGCCGCGGTGGCCAGCCGCTCGGCCAGCCGTGCCTTCTCGGCCGCAATCCTCTCCAGGGTGGCGGCGTCCGGGCGCACCATCGCCTTGGGCAGCCTCAATCGCTGCTCCCCGAAGGCCCCGTCGTAGACCTGGACGTCCTGGCTGAAGGCGGCGCGGTTGCCCGCGGGATCGGTGCCGCTGAAGATGAGCCGGTAGGATCCTGCGGGGTCGTCGGCCCCGGCGGCCACGAGGGCGTGCACCACCGACTCGCCCCCCTGCGTCTCGGCCCACGTCTGGAAGCGGTGGCCGAGGAAGTCCACCTGGGTGTCGCGCAGCACGAGCGGCGTGCGCAGCGTGACCAGGAATGCCTGTCCCTGGGCGACCAGGGCCGGGGCGACCACCGTGGCGGCGACCGCGGCGGGCGCGGGGCACTCGGCGGCCAGGCAAGGCGTGGTCAGACCCAGAATGCCTAAGGCGGCCAGGGCAACCAGACAGCGTGTAGCGACGAGCATCATGCGCAAACCCCTGAAGGCGCGGCCCGCGGGGCCGTTAAGTCTCGCGGCTGGCCTCGACGCGGCAGTCCAATTCGCCGCGGTGAAGCTGGAGGCGCACCCGTTTGCCGGGTGGGGCCTGGGAGGCGGCCCGGAGGACCTCGCCCTCGGGCAGCGTGCGGGCGATGGCATAGCCCCGGGCGAGCACGGCCAGGGGGCTGAGGGCCTCGAGCCGGCCGGCCTGGCGGCGCAACCTGAGCTGCCCTGCCTGGAGCATGCGGGTGGTGGCGGCCTCGAGCCGCTCGCCCAGGGTGACGGCGGCAGTCGCCCTGGCGCTGACCAGCCGGGCCGGGCTCAGGTGCCCCAGGACCTCGGCGTGGCGCGAGAGCAGCCAGGCCTTAGCTTGAACGGCCTCGTTTACCTCGGCGCGCAGGAGCCGGGCCAGCTCCCCCAGCCGGGCCTGCTGGAGGGCCAGCCGCCGCTGCGGCGAGATGAGCCTGGCCGCGAGCCCTTCGTGCCCCTTGGCGAGGCCGGCCACGCGCTGCCTGGCCGCCGCCGCGAGTGCCGCTTCGAGGCCCGCGAGGCGCTGCGTGAAGCGCTCCTTGTTGGGCACGACCATCTCGGCCGCCGCAGAGGGGGTGGGGGCGCGCAGGTCGGCGGCAAAGTCGGCGATGGTGACGTCGATCTCGTGGCCGACGGCGCTCACCACCGGCACCGGGCAGCGCCGGATGGCTCGGGCCAGCTCCTCGGAGTTGAAGGCCGACAGCTCCTCCGGGGAACCCCCGCCCCGGGTGATGACAATGACGTCGACCAGCCCCGACCGGCCAAGCTCCCGCAGCCCCTGCGACACCTCCCAGGCCGCCCCCTCGCCCTGCATCCGCGAGGGCCACAGCAGCAGGTCGAGGTTGGGCCAGCGCCGCCGCGACACCCGGACGAAGTCGTGGATGGCCGCCCCGGCCGGCGAGGTGATGAGGCCGACCCGCTGGGGCAGGGTGGGCAGGGGGCGCTTGAGGGCCTGGTCGAAGAGGCCCTCGGCGGCGAGGCGCGCTTTAAGCTGCTCGAAGCGGACCTGGAGGGCACCGGCCCCCATGGGCTCGACGTAATCGACGAGGAGCTGGAGGTCGCCCCGGGGGGAGAAGATGCTCAGGCGCCCCCTGGCCAGGACGTCCATGCCCTCCTCGAGCTCGAAGCCGAGGTAGCGGCCCACCTGTCGGAAGACGACCGCGCGAAGCTGCGCCTCCTCGTCCTTCAGGCTGAAGTAGAGATGGCCCGAGGGCGGCCGGCGCAGGTCGGCCACCTCGCCGCGCACCCAGCTGAACTCGAACTCGGCCTCGAGCACGGCCCGCACCTCGCGGCACAGGTCGGCCACGCTGTAGATCCGCCGCCGGGGCAGCTCGAAGTCCCAGCGGGGTGTCAGGTCGTTGTCAGGCAGGTCATCCATTGGACAGGCCTTCTTAGCACAGGCCGGATTGGGGCGGCAAGGTTCATGCAGGGCAGCGGGGCATTGGCGGCTGCGGCCGCGCGGGCAGCGGCGCCAACGCCTCTGTCGCCGGGCCAATGCTGTTGCAAATTGCTACCCCGGTGTGGTTCAATGCGGCAACGCGCTAGGCAGCCGATGAAAAGCCAGATCGACTTCCCCATCGAGATCAAGAGCGGCTACCGCTACCTCCACATCCGGGAGGTGGTCGAGCGCACGCCGGAATGCGTCCGCGTCCGGTGCAGCCGGGGCCGCCTCCACACCTTCTACCGCGACGACCTCGACAAGCCCGCCTGGGACCAGATCAACAAGGGTGCGTGCCTCTCGGTGCGCATCACCAACTGGCGCCTCAGCGAGATAAACGTCATCGGCAGTGGCTGAGTGTGAGACGCGCTGCCGGCAGGTCTGCCGGCCCACCCCGCCACGGTCCACCTCGCCCCTTGACTAGGTAGTTTTGCCTACTTTCCCTTGATCGCCTCGCCCAGGGCGGGCAGGGCGTTCTGGATCGTGCCCGTCTCGACGCAGAAGGCGGCCCGGAAGTAGCCGGGGGCCCCGAAGCCCCGGCCGGGGACGCACAGCACGCGCCTCTTGGCCAGGCGGCGGCAGAAGGCGACGTCGTCGGGGATGGGGGAGCGGGGGAAGACGTAGAAGCCCCCCTTGGGGGTGAGGAACTCGTAGCCGGCCCCAGCCAGGCCCTGGCAGAGCAGGTCGCGGTTGGTCCGCAGGACCTTCAAGTCGGGCTTGAAGCGGGGCATGGCGGCCACCACCCGCTGCATCAGGGCGGGGGCGTTGACGAAGCCGAGCACCCGGTTGGCCAGGCTGAGGGCCGAGACGAGCACCTCCTTCTCCTGGCAGCGGGGGTTGACGGCCACGTAGCCGATGCGCTCGCCGGGCACGTTCAGCTCCTTGCTCCAGGAGTAGGCGATGATGCTGTTGGGGTAGTGGGCAAAGACGCTCGGCACCCGTGAGCGGCCGAAGACGAGCTGCCGGTAGGGCTCGTCCGAGATCAGGTAGATGGTGCGGACGTACTTCTGGCTGGCCGCCGCCAGCAACGCCCCGAGGGCCTTGATCTGGCGCTCGCGGTAGACCTGCCCCGTGGGGTTGTGGGGCGAGTTGATGAGCACGGCCTTGGTGCGCGCCCCGATGGCCGCCTCGATGGCCGAGAGCGAGAGCGAGAAGTCCTGGCGGCTCGCTACCGGATTGAGCCTGCCGCCGTGATTTTCGCAGTAAAAGCCGTACTCGACGAAATACGGCGAGGGGACGATGACCTCGTCCTCGGGGTCGAGCAGGGCCTTGAGGCAGACGTTGAGGCCGCCGGCGGCCCCGCAGGTCATCACTACGTCCTCGGCGAGCACCTCCAGGGCGTGCTCGGCGCTGAGGGTGGCGGCCACGGCCTGCCTGGCCGAGGCGAAGCCGGCGTTGTTCATGTAGCGGTGGCGCCCCGGGCGCGGCTCATCCAGCAGGCGGCGCAGGGTGTCCTTGAACTCCACCGGCGGCTCCCAGACCGGGTTGCCCAGGGAGAGGTCGTAGACGTTGGCGGAGCCATACTGGGATTTCAGCCGGTTGCCCTCCTCGAACATCCGGCGCACCCACGAGGCCCCCTCGATCATTGCCTCCATCCGTGCCGAAATAGCCATCAGTCCTTGGCCCCCCCGAACCTGAGCAGGCTGAAGCCCGACTCGTCCTTGACCTTGCGCGCCTGAGAGCCGCACAGCTCCAGCACCAGCGCCTCGGCGGTCAGGAAGACCTGGCAGTCCTGCCGCAGGCAGCCGGTGAGCGTGCCCTCGCCCCGGCCCGTGGCCCCGTGCAGGTGGAGGGCATGGCCGTCGCCCTCGCGGAAGAGAGAACCCACGGCGACGATCTCGCGCCCCTCCTCGAAGAGGTGCCACATCGGGGTGGGCGGCAGGACACTCTCCTTGGGCCCCAGCACCATCCGGCCGCGGCCTAACGCCCCCAGGACGATGACGAAGCCGGCCTCGAGGTCGACCTCGGCGGCGAGCTTGAGGAGCCCCTCGTTCAGGTCCTCGCCGTGCTCGAAGGCCACACAGAAGATTCGCCCCAACGCCGCCTCGCGATACTCCACGCCATCCTCCCGTCCGCCGCAGTCTTCACTAGCTATATTGACAGACAACCCGAGCCGTCAACGGGAAAAGTCTAGCCCTGCGGGCCGTCTTGGCCTTGGCCCTTTTGACCGTGGCCTTCTTGATCGAGGCTTTCTTGCCGCAGCTCTGCGGCCTTCTCCTCCATCGCCCACTCGCTCAGCCGCCGGCGGGCAGCTTTCCTGCGGCGTCGCCAGGCGAGCACCGCCAGCACCGAAGCCGCCGCCCAGAGCAGCCCTGAGCCGGCGAGTATGGGGGTCCAGGAGAGGCGGCGCTTCAGGTCGGCCAGCCAGTCGCGCTCGAGCTCGGCCGTGGTCAGCCCCGTGGCTATCTCAAGGGCGGCCTCGGAGCCCTTGCCTGCGGCCAGGGAGCGGGTGAGCTGTGCCAGGGCGGCCTCGCCCCACCGGGTGCGGATGTAGTCGATGAGGCTGTCGCTCTCGGCGTAGGCCAGCCGCGCCTGGTCGGGGTCGCGGGGGAAGCCGCCGGTAAGTTGCGCCAGCGGCAGGGCGCCGCCCGTGAGCAGGGCGCGCGAGAGCCGCACCCAGCGCTGGAGGTCCCACTCGCCGCTGTAGTGCATGGCCAGCCCTTCGGCCAGCCACGCGGGCACGGGGCGGCCGTGCAGCGACTCCTCGAGCAGGACGTGGCAGACCTCGTGGGCCAGGGTCTCCTCGGGCCTGAGGTCGCCCCAGGCGCGGATGACGATGAGGCGGCGCTGCGGCCAGGCGGTGGCCTGCGCCCAGGCGGGCTGCGGGTGCGGCTCCATGGCGGCCAGCTCGGTCCTGGTGGCCGCGACGCGGACGGTTATCCTGCCCGCGGGCGTAACCTCCAGGGCGCGGGCCAGGTCGGCATAAATCTCCTCGGCCCGGGGGGCCAGGTGGCGGGCCAGGCGCTCGCCCGAGGGGCCGTGCTCGAAGCTGAAGTGGGCGCTGTGGAGGGAGAGCAGGGGCAGGGCGAAGAGGAGGACGCCGAGAACTAGCGGGCTCACTTCAGGGCCGCCGCGACCAGGGCCTCCAACTCCTCGGGGCCGATCCCCGTCACCCGGACGTGCTTGCGGCGGCTGCTGTGGCCGCGCTCGAGGCTGAGCTGGGCGCGGCGCAGCTTCAGCCCGCTGGCCAGGGTCTTGAGGACCGCGTCGTTGGCGCAGCCGTCGACGGGGGCGGCGCTGACGCGGACCTGCAGGGTGCCGTCCGGGGCGCGCTCGAGACATTCGCGGGAGGAGCGGGGCTTGACCATGACCTCCAGCACGGCACTGGGACCGCTGTCCTTCATGGCTGGGGGCGTCAGGCGGTGGGCAGGCTGCCGCCGGGCCCGAAGGCCGGGGACTTGCTGCCACCAAGTGCTGCGGGCTCGTCCGAGGCGGTGGCGGCGTCGTCGCGCACCGTGTCGAGGAGCCTGACGTGGGCCTCGACGGCGGCGCGGATCCTGGCCTGGAACTGGACATACTGGCGCTGCATCTCGCTCAGGTCGTGGTGGAGGCGGGTCAGCCGCTGGTGGGCCTCCCCGAGCATCTTCTCGGCGGCCACCTTGGCCTCGGCGATGACGAGGTCTGCCTCGCGGCGGGCGTCCTCGCGCATCGACTCCGACATGCGCTGGGCGCTCACCAGGGCCTCCTCGAGCGTCTTCTCGCGGCCGCGGTAGTCGAGCAGCTCCTCCTCGAGGCGGCCGACCTCCGCCTTTAGGGTGTCGTTCTCGCTGGTGAGGTCCTTGAACTCGTCGGCCACGGCGGAGAGGTAGGTATCGACCTCCTGGACGTCGAAGCCGCGGAAGCGCAGGTTGAACTGCTGCTTCTGGATGTCGAAGGGGGTTATCTTCACCGCAGGCCTCCTCGGCGGGCCTAGACCCGCCTCATCCCAGGCGGTAGGACAGCTCCACGAGGGTGGGGATCAGGGCGCGGCGCAGGAAGTAGATCGCCAGGATGACGATCATGGGGGCGAAGTCGACCCCGCCGAAAGAACTCGGCACCAGGCGCCGCACGCGGTAGAGGACCGGCTCGGTGGCGGAGTAGAGGAACCTGACGATCGGGTTTAAGGGGTCGGGATTGACCCAGGAGAGGATTGCCTGGGCCACGATGAGCCACATGTAGAGGCTCAGGACCAGGTTCAAGACCTCGGCAATTGCGCGCACGACATTGGCGACTGCAAACATGGATCACCTCGCCACCGGGGGCGACAAAAGCATAGCTAAGTCGCGGACAAAGTCAAGCTTTGGACCGCCCTCTCTCCCGCAGGTAGCCGATGATGCCGCTGGCGGCCACCGCGCCGTCGCCCACGGCGGTGGCGATCTGGAGATTGCGCCCGGTGCAGTCGCCGGCCGCCCAGATGCCCGGGATGTTGGTCTGCTGCCTGGCGTCGGCCACGATGTAGTTGCCGGCCATCTCCAGCCCCAGGGTGCGGGCGAAGTCGGTCGAGGAGGCCTCCCCGATGGCCACGAAAACGCCCTCCACACCGACCGCCGGGCCGGCCTCGAACTCCAGGCCCGTGACGACCGCGCCCCCGGCCACGAGGGCCACCTTTTCCTCCCGGATGGCGATGCCCTCCTCGGCCAGTCTGGCCGCGACGCGCCCCGAGAAGGCCTTCGGGCGGGCGTCGGTGCACAGGGTCACCTGCCGGGTGTAGTTGAGCAGCTCCAGGGCCTTGGCCCCGGCATGGTCGCCCTCGCCCAGCACGGCCACCGGCTTGCCCTTGTAGAAGAAGCCGTCGCAGGAGACGCAGTAGGAGACCCCCTTGCCCTCGAGCTCAGCGAGCCCCGGCAGCGTGGGCTTGCGCCGGGACACGCCGGTGGTGATAAGGACGGCCGTGGCCTCGACCTCGCTGGCCGGGATGAGCAGCGTGAAGCGCTCGGCCCAGCGGATCTCGAGCACCTTCTCATCCCGGACCTCGGCCCCGAAGCGCCTGGCCTGTTGAGTGCCCGCCTCGAAGAGCTCCCGGCCCGAGATGCCCTCGGCAAAGCCGAAGTAGTTGTCGATGCGGTGCTCGAGCCACTTGGGCTCGGTGCCGAAGACCACCGTGGAGAAGCCGGCCCGCGCGGTGTAGATCGCGGCCGAGAGCCCGGCCGGGCCGCGGCCGACGATGGCCACGTCGTAGCTTGTTGCCATTCCAGTGCCCCTCCTCTTGAAGGCTACCTCTCAAGCTAGCAAGTTCGCTGGCGAATGGTCAATGCCCCGCGCGCGAAAGCCTGTGGGAAAAGCTTTTCGTTTGCCTGCGCCGCGGCGCCGAAGATATAATCCTTGGCTCGAAGGGAGGGGCAGGCCCGGTTCCCGAGGGCCGGAGGGCCGCCTCCCGCTCCGCTACACCCCAGCCCAAAGGAGAGCCATGAGACTGTCAATGAGACTGTCAATGAGACCGTCCGTCAGACTGTCCATCAGATTGTCGCAGCTTGCCCTGGCGTCCCTGTTCGCCGCGGCCCTGGTGGCCTCCGAGGCGCGGGCCGAGTACTACCAGTGGACCGACGAGCACGGCCAGCTCCATTTCACCGACGACTACTTCACGGTGCCGCCGCGCTTCCGCTCCAAGGCCCAGACGAAGGACATCGAGGAGAAGGCGGGCAGCGGGCCGCAGAACCCGGCGCCCTCCCTGGGAGTGCCGGAGAATCAGCTCCCCACGCCGCCGGCACGCATGGACGAGCCGACGGGTGCGACCGGCTCCGGGGCCGGCTGGACCGACTGGTCGGGTCGCGGCCCGGATTACTGGACCGGCCGCCAGCGCGACCTCCAGCTCAAGGCGGCCGACCTGGGTAAGCGGCTCACGGCCGACAAAGACGCCATGGAAGCGCTGAGCAGCACCCGGGCGGCCCGAGTCGGCGGGCGGCGCCAGCGCGGCCAGCTCGACGCCGAGGTCAAGGAGCTCCAGCTGGAGCTTTCGCAGGTGCAGAAGCTGCTCAACGGCGGGCTCGCCGAGGAGGCGCTGCGCGCCGGGGTGCCGGCCGACTTCGCCACGACGCTCAAGGGCACCGAATAGGGGAATCCATGCCACGTTGTCTGCCAGCCCTGCTTCTAGCGCTTGCCGTGCTCGCGGCCGCGCCCCTGCGGGCCCAAGAGCCTGGTGCCGCTCTTGCCGCGGCCCCGACCGCGCCTGCCGTTCAGGCCCCCGCGGCCACCCCTGCGGCTGATGGTCTGACGCTCAAGGAGGCGGCCCCGGCCCCCGTCGAGGTCCTCACCCTCGACGCGGCCTTCCGCCTGGCCCTCAAGACCGACGAGCAGGTGCGCATCTCCGAGAAGGAGCTCCAGAAGGCGAGGCTCCAGCCGCTGAGGGCCTGGACTTATATCACCCCACGGGCCAACATCCAAGGCACGTATACCCGCTACGCAAACGCGGTCAGCTTCAGCTCGAGTGCTGCGGGTGGCACCCCCGAGCTCTTCCCGCTCGACCTCTACCAGGCCAACTTTCGGGTCGTGCAGCCGCTCTTCGAGCCGACCTTCCTCACCCGGCGCTCGGCCGCGGGCAACTTCATCGCCCAGGGCTGCTACGGCCTCCAGCAGACGGCCAAGTCCCGGCTCTTCGATACCGCCAGCGCCTACTACAACGTCCTCAAGGCCCAGAGCCTGGTCGACGTCGCCAGGCAGACGCTCGACCTGGCCAACCAGGAGCTGCGGGTGGCCAACGCCCGCTTCCAGGTGGGCGAGGAGACCAAGACCGCCGTGCTGCGGGCCGAGGTCGACGTCACCCGCGGCGAGCGCGACCTGGTGCAGTCGCGCAACGGCTTGAAGCTCGCCCAGGCCACGCTGGCCAATATCATCCACCAGCCGGCGACCTTCGAGGTGGCCGCTCCGGCCGCGCAGGAGCCCGCGACGGAGGCCCTGCACACCTACCAGGAGCAGGCCGTCAAGTACCGCGACGACCTGAAGGTGGAGCAGGAGAACCTGTGCATCAGCAAGTACAACCGCGACCTGGTGCAAGAAGAGCTCTACCCGAACGCCAACGCCACCTTCACCTACACGCGGGTGACGCCGCAGACGCTTATCCAGCCCGACGACTTCTGGAGCCTGGTGGTTGGCCTTAACATCCCGATCTTCGAGGGCGGCCTCACCTACGTCAACCTCGACGAGGCGCGCAAGACCATCCGGCAGGCCGAGCTGAGGGTGGAGAACCTGAGGCGCGAGATTTCCATCCAAGTGGAGAACGCCTACCTCCAGGTCCAGACCCTGGCCAGCACCCTGTCCACCCTGGAGAAGCAGGTGCAGTACGCCGCGGAGAACTACGACATCATCTTCAAGCAGTTCCAGGTGGGGGTGGCCACCAGCCTCGACGTCACCAACGCCCTGACCTCGCTCACCTCGGCGCGCACCGACCTCGCCAACGAGCGCTACAACTATCAGGTGGCGCTCCTCAACCTGCAGCAGACCACCGGGATATTTGCCCGCGACTACACGGCGCAGCTGTGCGCCGGCCCCGGCGGGCCCTGCCTCGAGCCCTTCTGAGGTTGGCAGCCCTTCTGCTTGGCGGTGAGCTAGTCGGAGGGGGCGCTCTGCCTGGCCAGGAGCCGGGCGATCGACTCCGCCACGCTCCGGCGGTCGCCTGCCGCCAGGGCGCTGCCGGCGTCGCTCGCGTGCTGCCAGGAGGCCAGGTGAGGCTCCAGGATGTTGCCGATGAGGGTGTCGAGCCGCTCGGTCACCAGGCCGGCCAGCAGGGGCAGGCCGCGCTCATCAAACCGGGCCGGGTCGAGGCCGCCCAGGGTGCCTTCGTCCCAGCGGGCCCGAAGGCCCTCCAGGAGCTCGCCTTCGAGCTTCGGTCCGTAGAGCTCGAAGAAGAGCCACAGCGAGGCCTGGCCGATGGCGCGGCGCCGGCTCCAGCCCAGGGTGCGCATCGGCTCGCACAGGTAGCACTGCCAGCGGATGTGGTGCGGCGGGTGCTCGCCGCGGGCCTCCTGGAGGACGACCTGCTCGGTGTAGCTGGTGATCTCGAAGTAGGTCTGGCGGCCCCGCGAGGTGAAGATCTCCTCGACCGCGCTGGAGAGCTCGTGGACCCGCTCCCTCAGTGCGCGTTCCTGCTCGGCCAGGCGGCGGCCGCTGACCTGATCGCGGGCCTGGCCGTCCCCGGAGGGGGAATCCTTGGACAGCAGCAGGTTGAACAGCTGGCGGCTGGTCTCGCGCTGCGCGTCCAGGAGTGCCTGCTCCTCCCGGCTTAAGTCCTCGATCTGCGACAGGTAGCCCTTGGGCTTGAGCTGGTCGATGCGGTAGAGTTTGGCGGGTGGCATGGCGATGTGCTTTGTTCCCAAAAAG
>Ga0315282_10005253_pt1 | contig 22146 bp, 17 predicted proteins | sample YL17G07_20_MG_FD_203693 | JGI IMG/M metagenome (GOLD analysis project Ga0315282, IMG submission 203693) | Sediment microbial communities from Yellowstone Lake, YNP, Wyoming, USA - YL17G07_20 | ecosystem: Environmental > Aquatic > Freshwater > Lake > Sediment | place: USA: Wyoming | collected... | reverse complement strand
CGACCACCGCGCCCGGCGGCAGACCCGCCACCTGGCCGCGGTTGGGCACGTTGCAGTTGGTGTCCAGATCGCCCGAACCGAGCAGCGCGAGCATCTGCAGCGTGCCCTCTTCGCCCGATTGCCGCAGCGCCGTGATCTTCTCGCGCCGCGCGCGGGCCGTCCGGGCCTGGCGCGCGCGCTCCAGCCGGTACGACGACGGTGTCAGCACCACGCCCCAGCGATGCAGTTCCGCCTCGCTGCTCAGATACCACGGCACGAACTCCGCCAGGTGCCTGTCGCCCGCCACGCCCAAAGCGCCGAAGCGCCGGAACAGATCGAACGCGATCAGGCTCGAATGCGAGAACCACTCCTGCTTCGCTTTCCGCTCGCGGGCCACCTTCGTCAGGTCCGCGAAGAAACCCTTGCGAGCGATATGTTGGCGCAGCAGCGCAAACAGATCGCGCCCCTGCCACTGCGCCGACGTCGCCAACGTGAAGTGGTTCACGCCGGCCACGTCCAGCTCGATCTCCTGCCGCGCGCAGCTCTCCGCCAGCTTCCACTCCTGTACCAGCTCGGCAAACATGTGCTGCGTGCCGAAGACTTCATGGCAGCAGCCGAACGCCTTGATGCGCGGTTCGGCGGCGTACAGCGTGGCCGTGCAGAGCGTCATCGGGTTGGTGTAGTTGATGACCCACGCGTTCGGGCAGTAGCGCATGATCTGATGCGCGAAGCCCTCGTAGATGGGGATCGAACGCAGCGCGCGGCTGATTCCGCCCGGCCCCGTCGTGTCGCCCACCGTCTGCAGCACGCCGTACTTCGCCGGGATGTCCAGGTCGCTGGCGAACATGGTGATCGGCCCGGGCTGGATCGAGATGACGACGAAGTCCGCGCCCTTCAGCGCGTCCGACAGCGTGCCGTACGCCTCGGTCCTGAAAACCGTCCGCGCCTGTTCGTGGTTGAAGATCATGTGCGCGCGCCGCACGTTCTCTTTGGCCGCCGCGAGGTCAATGTCATAGAGCGCCAGGTGCCCGCTCAATGCCGGCGTGAGCGCCAGGTCGGTCATGACATTCCGCGCCCAGCCGATGCTGCCGCCGCCGATGTACGCAATCTTGATCTCGTGTGTTCCATCACCGTTCGTCACCGCAATGCCTCCATGAATCCGTCGTCCCCCTCTCGCCAAGAGGGGGATCAAGAGGGAGTTGTCTGGCCGTTGGCGGATGGCCGCGGATGGCCGGCTCAATCGAGCTGTTTGATCTTCACGTTGCGGAAGAAGATCGGGGCGTCGCCGTGTTTGCCCTGCAATCCGATGGACCCCTTTGTCGGCAGGTCGGCCATGGGCTTGTTCAGCCACGCCGGAATGTCGCTGCCGTCGGGGTTCTTCTTCGCCGAAGTCCACTTCTTCATGTCGGCTTCGGTGGTCAGCACGCCGTTGAGCAGCACGTAGATCATCGGCCCTTTGCAGACGACGGTCATCCGGTTCCATTCGCCCGCCTTCTTGACGACGCCTTCCTGCGCCGGCGCGAGGCGCCCGAAGAGGCCGCCGCAGTGCCACGTCTTCGGCGTCTTCTGCCACTTGTCTGCGTAGTCGTCGAGGATCTGTATCTCGATCGAGTTCGGAATCCAGTTCTTGGCGTCGGAGGTATAGACGATCACGCCGCTATTGGACCCCGGCGCGGTCTTGAACTCCAGATCGAGGACGAAGTTCTCATACTGCTTCTTCGTCCAGATGCACTCGTCCTTCGACGCCGTCAGTTCGCCGTCCTTCACCGTCCACACGCCCTTGGGGAAGTCGGCGTTGGAGAGGTCGTCGGTGAACATGCTCTCCCACTTGGACGAATCGGGATGCGTCTTCGGCGGGACTTCATCGGCAGCGCGCAGTGCGCCGGCCAGCCCCACGCACACCGCCAGCAGTGCTGCAGTCATCGTCTTCGTCATGGCATTCTCCTCTGAGGAATGACACCGCCCCGTCCGGCAATGCCAGACGGCTTGTGGCTTCGCGGTATTCGATAATCCGATTATAGCCGGAGAGCGTCCGGAACGCGACGCGGGTTTCCGCATGGCGAGCGGGTGGCACTCAACGGCTTGCGGCCAAGTCTACCACCGCCTTCGCAAACTTCCGCTTTCCCGGTTCGCGATACGCCTCCGCAATCCGCTCCAACGGCAGCGGGTGCTCCAGATCCAGCCAGTGCTTCGCGCGCAGCTTGCCCGCGCGGACAAAGCCGAGTACTCGGTCGTGCGTCTCGGCTTCGTCGTAGCCGCCGTTGAAGAACGTGAACGTGCCGCGCGCATGGCTCGGGTTCAGAGCGCACTGGCCGAAGTCGTCAATGCCGTAGATCGCCACGCGCCCGCCGCTGGAGCAATGCCGGAGGCTTGAGTCCAGCAGCCCCTTGCGTCCCACCGCGTCAATGATGAAATCGAAGCCCTGCGGATGCTCCTTCTTGATGGCCTCGTGCAGGTCCGCGCGAGCGTAGTCGTAGTACGCCTGCGCGCCGGCGCCGCGCGCGGATTCCTCGCGCCGCGCGCTGCCCGTCATGGCCACGCATGCCGCGCCGAGATTCACGCCGTGCGAGACGAATGCCAGCCCGTTGCCGCCGGACCCCAGCACCAGCAGCCGCGCGCCCGGCCCCACGCCCATGCGCGTGATGAAGCTGAGCGTCTCGCGCCACGTGATGATCATCGTCGCCGCCGCGGGGTCGAAGTCCGCGGGCACAAGCTGATTGATCCGGTGGCCCGACCACTCGTTCTCCGGCCGGCCGTCTTCCTTCGCCGCGAAATGGTCGCGCGCCACGCCGAATTCCGCGAACCCGCCCCAGTGGCTGTCCAGGCCGGCTCCGGGCAGCGCCGGGCAGCCCACGCGCGTGACCAGAGCGCCGGCCTTGAAATGCCGCACTTTCGGTCCGGCCTCGACCACGCGCCCGATGCTTTCATGCCCGAGGATCGTCGGGTACTTCGGCGGCCACGGGAAGCGGCCATGAATGAGGTGCTGATCCGTCCCCGTGCACGTCGCGCCGTACAGCAACTGGCACAGCACGTCGTAGCCGCCAATCGCCGGCTTCGGTATCTCGCGCACCACCAGCTTCCCCGGAATCTCGACAATCGCCGCTTTCATCGGTTGCCTTTCATTTTGCGTCTTGCGTTTTGAACTTTGAATTCCGTCATGCCATGCCAACGCGGTTCGGCTTGTTCGACTGGAACGGCAGGCCAAACGGCTCCTCGAACGGCCTGAATGGCACCATCGCCGCGATCTCATCGAATCGCTTGATGACCTCCGCTGGCAGCGGCCCTTTCTCAACCGCGGCCACGTTCTCCTCGACCTCCTTCGCCGAGCGCGCGCCCATCAACGCGCACGAGACGTGCGGGTTCGACAACACGAAGCGCAGGCCGGCCTCGGCAATCGGCAGCTTGATGTCATCCAGGAACGCATACAGAGCCTTGTACTGCTTGCGCCGCGGCAGGCTCAGCCAGGGAGCGCCGCTGTTGACCGCGTCGTCGTACCGCCGCGCCAGCGCTCCCTGCTGCAGCGGCGACCCGATGACGATGCCCATGTTCTGCTTGGCCGCGAGCGGCAGGAGCTCCTGTGCCGCCTCGCGCCACAGGAGGCTGTAGTTGAACGCCGTGAGCACCACGTCGAAGCGCCGCTTCTCCAGGATGCGCGGCAGTTCGTACGCCGTCGTTCCCCCCAGTCCCGTGAAGCGGATCGTGCCGTCTTTCTTCAGTTGTTCCAGTACGTCCAGCACCGGCCCGTAGAACGTGTCGAGGTCGCTCCACCAGTCGTACTGCCCGGAGCGGTCCGGCTCGTGGATCATCAGGATGTCAACCTGTTTGCGCTTCAGCAGCCGCAGGCTCTCCTCGACCGATTTCAGCAGGCACTCTTTGCTCTGCGGCAGAAACGGCTGCGGCCGGCCGCCGAGTTTCGTCGAGATGATCAGCGGCGCCGTCTCGTTCTCGAGAGCCCGCCCCAGCACTTCCTCGCTGTCGGCGTAGCCGGGGGCGGTGTCAATGTAGTTGATGCCCAGTTCGAGCGCGCGCTTGACCGCCGCTTTCGCTTCATCGAACTTTGCACCCCACTTGGATACGAACAGTCCGCCCAGGCTGAGTTCGGTGACTTCCAGGCCGGTTTTGCCCAGCGCTCTTTTCTTCATGTCGTTCTCCATCCTCTGCCGCCGCAGTGCAGCCGTGATACGCGTTCATTCCTGTTTGGGCTTTGCTTTCTGAAACATCTCCAGCCACGCCAGCATCAGCGCGTCGCCGAACTGCTTTGACTGCTTCAGTTCCGCCGGCGTTTGGCCCCAGTAGAACCCGATCCAGCCGACGACGTGTTTTCTCGACTCCTCGATGAACTGCCCAAGCTCCTCGGCCTCGCAGTTGATGGGGAACATCTCTTCAATGACCACCGGTTTTCCGGCCGCGGCGAACGCGGCGAGCGTCTTCAGATCGTCGCCAGACTTCCCGCTCTTGGGATAGATGTGGGTGCAAAGGAAGTCCACCTCCGGCGCGACCGTTTTCGGACTGAAGCCGTAATCGCCCTCGCCAAAAGGCAGCATGCCGACGCTGACCAGGTGGCGCCGGTCATGCTTGCGGATGGCCGCCGTCATCTTCGCCACCCACTGCCGGGCGATCTCCGCCCGCGCGCGCCCGGCCTGGTCCAGCGAGATGAACTGCACGTAGCAGAGCCCCGCCAGCTCGCCCGTCATCCAGTCGCCGGGCTTCCGTTTCCCGTCCGGCACGACCGGCTCGTTGATCAGATCGTAGAAGAACACCGCGGGGCTGCGCTCGCAGCGTTCGGCCATGGCTTCCCAGAAGCACGCCTGCGCCGCCCAGCGCTGCTCTTCCGTGGCGTCCTCGTACCATTTCGGGACGTCCCGCTTGCGGAAGCAGCCCAGGCCGGTGATGTCGAGGTAGAGGCCGGTCTCTTCGGCCAGCGCCACGAGCCGCCCAAACTGCTCGAACGCCTTGCGGTTCGGCGTCTGCGGGCCGTCCATGAACTTCGCCAACTGCGGGTGCACGCGCACGACGTTCGCGCCCAGCGCCTTCATCTCGCGGAAGTCTTCGGCCACCGTCGCCCATTCGGCGTCCCAGTAGTCCTCGAGCAGCCGCATCCTGTAGTCGCGGTCGTAGTTGAAGCCCCACGGGACGAACTTCTTCCCGGAAGCGGCGCGGACGAAGCCCTTCCCGTCCCTGGCAATCTCGATCCATTCCATGCAGGGGTTCGCCGCTTCCAGCACGACTCTGAAGCCCACCGTCTTCATCTGGTGCGCCGGGTTCAGGTTCATCCGCGACGCGCACCGGCAACCGCGCTCAAACGACGACCACGACCCGCCGCGCACGACGCGCGCGCTCCCTTGCGCCGGCCCCGTGGGGTCCGTGGTCTCTTTCAGCGAGTAGGGAACCGCGTAGTAGTCGGCACACCATTCGGCCACGTTGCCGTGCATGTCATACAGGCCCCACGCGTTCGGCTTTTTCGTGCCGACGGGGTGCGTCTTCTCTTCGCTGTTGTCGTCGAACCAGGACAGGTCATCGAGCTTGTCGCTGCCGCTGAAGCGTCCCGCCGCGCCCGCGCGGCACGCATATTCCCACTCGGCCTCCGTTGGCAGCCGGCACTTCCGGCCCGTCGCCGCCGACAGCTTCTCGCAGAAGGCGGTCGCGTCCTTCCAGGAGACCTCCTCCACGGGCAGTGCGTCGCCCTCAAAGCCGCCGCGCCGCTGGCCCATCACGGCTTTCCATTGCACCTGCGTCACCTCGGTGACGCCCATGTAGAACGCTTTGCCGAGCGTGACCTTGTGCGGCGTTTCCTCCTCCTCGCGTCCCTTCTCGTCCGTCGCGCTGCCCATCACGAACTGCCCGGCGGGAATGTACGCGAACTTCAGCCCGCCGGCCGTCAGCACCTCGCCCGCCTTCGGCGCGGCGGCGAACGAAGGAACGGCGCACCACAGAGACACCGAGGCACAGAGAACTACCTGGAACCTGAGACTTAGCACGTGGTGCCTCACATGTGAAACGCGAAACACGTTGCTGGTCGTACTCCCCCGCGAAGGTTTTTCCGAAAGCCCTTCTCGGTGTCCTCTGTGACCTCTGCGGCTAGGCTTTCATCCCCTTCGTGTCGAACTCGAACTTCTCGTTCGCCTTCAGCAGTTCGTCCCACGTGACGGGCTGGCCCTTGTAGCAGGCGGTGCGGCCGAGGACCGTCGTCAGATTGCTGCGCACGCTGGGCGCCACGGTCGGGTTGTCGAACTTGCTGTTGACGATGCTGTCGTAGAACGTGGCGATATTCAGCACGACGCCGTCGGTGAACAGGTTGCCCACGTTGCCGCCCTTGTAGGGCGTCTTGCCGCGCACACTCACATCGCCGAAGTAGTGCGTGTCAATGGTGCCGCGGGCGCCGAAGCCTCGGCAGCCGATGTCCTCCCAGCCGTCGCCGCACTGCTTGGAGGCGAACGACAGCAGCACGTCGTCCGGGTACGTGTAGATGACGGCGAAGTAGCTGTTGCACGTGACGCATGCGCCGCGCGCCTTCTTGCCGCACTGACCGACGGCCTTGATGGGGTCGGCGTCGAGGATCCACGAGGCGACGTCGAGGGCGTGGATGTTCTGTTCGGTGATGATGTCGCCCGAGAGCACGCGGTCAATGCCCCAGTGGCGCAAGCGCGCCTCCGGGCTGTTCTTGTCGAAGGTGGCGTCGCCCCAGGTCCCGCCGGTGTAGTAGACCGCTTCGGCGCTGATGAGCTTGCCGATGTCGCCGTTGTGCACGCGCTTGATGGCCTCGCGGTAGAACGCATGCGCGCGCGTCTGGAAGTCAACCAGGTAGACGAGTTTCTTCTCGGTGGCCTTCTTGCCCGATTCGCCGTGCAGGAGGCAGCCGGGCACGTCTACAGCGATCGGCTTGGCCACGTACACGTGCTTGCCGGCATCCACGGCCGCCGCGGCGTGCTCGGGATGGTAGAACGGCGGGCTTTCGATGACGACGCCGTCGAGCTTGCTTTCAAGCAGCTTCTTGTAGCCGCTCAGGCCGGTGTGACGGCGCTCCGCCGCGACGCCGAACTTGTCGCCGAAGCCTTTCACCCTGTCCTCGAAGTAGTCCGCGCCGGCGACGAACTTGAAGCCGCCGTTCTTCTGGAACAAGTCGGCGATCCAGTTGCCGCGCCCGCCGCAGCCGATCAGGCCGAGCTCGAGCTTCGGCTTGTCGCCCGCTTTCGGCGGCTGGTCCTCCGCGCGCGCGCCATGCCCCGCGCCGAGGCCCGCGGCCAGCGCCGCGGCGCCCGCCGCGGTGAGGAACTCGCGCCGCTCCATCCCGCCGCCGCTCTGCGCCGTCTTCCCGTTCTCAGCCATGATCGTGCCTCCCCGTAGATTTCCGGTTGGTCCTGTATACACCAAGGACCGACGCAGCGCGAGCGAGCCGCAGGCAGCGGGAATGACGAGTGACGAACAGACTACGGCGCCTGCGTCGCGCCTTCGCAACGCAGTTCGCCGGCCGCAGATCGGCAATGCCTGACAAGAACGCCGCTCGGGACGCGGTCAACGCGGATGCTGCTCGCCGGGTGCGCTGCAGTGCAGCCTTCAAGTATCACCTCGCGCAGCGCGCCCTGGATCGCAATGCCGCCGCTGTTGTCCTCGGTGAGCCGCTCTCGACGGTGGATCACATTCTGGGTGATCTGTCCGCTGAACGAACCGGCGGGGCGCACCGAGCCGTTCACGTCAATCGAGACCTGGCCTTCGCTCAGTTCGTTGTCGAAGCATTGCACGTTGAAGTTGGGCAGCAGCGCTTGTGGCGAGGCCAGGCCGTAGTTGAGCATTTGCGCGCAGCGCACGAGCTTGTTGTCCGCATAGATCACGTCCAACGCACAGCCGAAGCCGGCATTGACCCAGTTGGCGTCCTCGAAACGATTGCCGACCATCAGCGACCGGCCGCACAGCGGCACGATCGTCACCACGCTGCTCTGGTCCGGCGCCACCGCGAACGGCTCAACGAGCGTCCATTCGCGCCCGGCGAACGATCGCACGGCGCGCCACTGGCTGCTGCCCTTGCCGCTCACCACGCAGACCACCGCCTTGCGCCACAGCCCGTGGCGCTCGTTGGCCCACTTTGGAAATTCCGGGTCGGCGGCGAGGGTCAGCTTGACGCCGTCCACTGCCGCCAGCGTGCCGTGGTACGCTGAGCCGCCCGAGTCGAAGGTGAACGAGAAATCGGCCTGGTGCGCGCTGAGGGCCTCATGCCGGTTGCGGGCGTAGTAGATGTCCTGGCCCGCGCCGGCAATGTTCTGGTAGGCGGTCGGGTACGTGCTGACGAACTGGTTGTCCTCGACGATGACCGCGCGGCAACCGCCCAGCGGGCACGGCGTCTTGCCGGCCAGGATGCGATTGCGCGCGATGACGCCGTATTCGCCCGGCACCAGGCCCGTGCCCTTGGCGATGATGTCGCAGTCGCTGACCTCGAAGTTGCGGCCCAGCCGCGCCACCAACCCTTCGGGCCGCTTGTTGCCGTCGAGGGCCCACAGGTGGTCAACCCGCACACGCACGCGGCGCAGCCGCACTTCGCCGAAGCCGTCAATGCCCGTGCGATGTGCCAGCGGCAGATAGAGGCTCAGATCCTCGATGCCGAATGCCGGCCCGCTGATCAGGTTGGCCGGCGGCTCGGGTTCGGCTTCCTTGGCCAGGCCCTGGTCGCCGCCACCGTCGAGGTTGAACTTGCCGCCGCTCCACCACAGCGTGACCAGGCCCATGCCTTCGCCCTTGAGCAGCGTGCGAGGCGGCACGTCCAGCGGCCCGGTGAGGCGGTAGCGGCCCGCGGGAAAGAAGACAACGCCGCCGCCGTTGGCCTTGGCCTTCGCCAACGCAGCCTGTACGTCCTTGGTGCGCTCCACCGGCTGGCCATACTTGACGAGTGTGCGGCGCATGTCGCGCACGGCGTCTTGCCCGCAGGTCTCGAGCACACTGTAGACGGTTGTGGGCCACGGCGCGGGCGCCGCGATGGCCACCGTGCCGGCGTCGCGCCAGGCGCCGGCGCCGCCCTGGCCGTTATGCACGCGAACCGTGTAGCTGGCCGGCGCCACATCGGCCGGCATCTGACAGCGCAGCGACCAACCGTTGGCGGCCTCGGCGCGCAACGCGACGGATGTGCCGCCGCCGGCGACCAACAGCACGCGCACGCTTGCCGCGTCACTGCCCAGGCACTTGCCGAAGATGCGCAGCCAGCCGCCGGGCGTCGCGCTGGCACCGGCATCGCCCTGCAACCACCAGACATCGGGCCGGTTGAGCAGCACGGGCGCTGAGGGCGCGCCGTCAACGACCACACGGCAGGCGAACACGCCGGGACGCGTGTCGGCGGGGACGACGAACTTGAACGCGCCGTCGCCAGGCTGGAGCACCGGCAGCTTGGCCCAAGTGGGAGCGGGCTGCTTGGCGACCGTGGGATCGCCGTCTTCGAGGCGCGCGAATTCCACGACGGGCTGTGCGCCGAACCCGCCGCCGCGCAGGAGTACTGTCTCATCGGGGCGCACCGGGTCCGAGGCCCAGGTCACGATCGGCTCGCTGGAGGCCAGGTCGGGCAACGCCATGAGCAGTGTGACGGAGAACAAGGTGATGTGTTTCATGCATGTCCCTCACTTCCCTCAGAAATGTGCGCGCCACGCCGGCGGCACCGGGATGATGCCGGCGACAAGTTTGTAGCAGCAGCCGTCCCGCTCGAACGGTTCACCGAGGCTGATGGTCAGCAGTTGCTTGTCTTCGCGTTTCAGCCCCAGCGTCTCCTTGGCGTGACGGCCGGGCGGCAGCGTCGCGAGTCTGGCCTCCCAGGCAGGGTCGGTGAGTCCAAGGTTGTAGACTTGGCCGCCCGAGGCGAAGAAGACCCGGTTCTTCCGTCTCTCGCCCTGCGCCACAATGTGCCATTCCATGAACTTGACCAGCACCAGGGCGAGAGACGCGGGCGCGGGCGTGGTACTGAACGCCGCGTACGCAACCCTGTCCGTCGTGTCTCCGAAGAGCGCCGGCCCGCGGACGATCTGCGCTTGCAGCAGCGGCACGGCCGAATCGCCGGCGGGCCGCGCGACCAAACGCCACACGCCTCCCGCCAACAGCCAGTTCTCCGGCTGATGGGGCTTGGGATCTGGACGGGCAAAGTAGGCGCATACGCGGTCCAATGCACGAACAGGGCCGTACGACGGCAGCGCGACGTGTGCCTCAGTAAGGGCACCGTCTCCTACTCCCGATACAGGCCTGATCCATCCCTTGCCATCAGTCCGGATGCCGGCCACACACTTGCCGCCGTGCTTCCGGGAGTTCGCCAGGCAGATGAACTGAATCGCAGTCTCCCCCATTACGCGAGCGAGTAGATCGCGCAGACCGCCTAAAGATGAGTGATCGTCATGTTCTGCCATTGCCGCTCCAGATATTCCGCCACCAGCCGCCTGTGACAGTGTTCCGCCGTCGGTTCGCTGCATAACAGGGCCGTCGGCCTTTCGAAAAACGCGCGGTCAAGTTTCCCCTCCACCTTCCGTTCGCGCAGCAGCGCGACGAAATGCGTCTCGTATTCCTGCCAGGTGATCTGTTTCTTCTTGAAGGCCTTGAGTATCTCCTTGGTGGGCGCGAGCAGCGGTTCGTGCAGATACGCTGCGCCGCACAACTCCTGCAGGAAGAAGGCAAGGTCGTCGCGCTTCGTGAACCCGGCAAGCTGCGACGTGTTGTTCAGCCGCACGTCCAGCACCTGCTGAATGCCCGCGCGCCTCAGTGCTCCGAAGAACTCACGGGCCGGTTTCCTGGCGAAACCGATTGTGTAGATTTCCATTCTGGCTTCTCCTGCATATCGAAGAGCGTCAGTTGTCCGCCGTCGCGCCGACGCTTCTCGGCCCGCTCAAGCTCCGCTTCCGTCTGTGTTGCGCCGTCGCCGCGGATGTGCACCACGTTGCAGCCGCGCTCGCCCAGCACCCGCCCGATCAGCAGCCGGCGGTGGCAGTCCGCCGGGTCCTCTTCGCTGCACAGCAACGCCACGCGCTTCGCTGCCGCCGTCTTCTCCAGCCGCGACAGGCCCTCAAGGAAGAACGGCGCCAGCGCCAGGCGCGCGTACAGCACATGCCCTTCGGCATCGTAGAAATCGCCGCTGTGCGGGCGCCCGCCGAGTTCCTTGCCGAGGAAGACGTACTGGATGCCGTGGGCCGGCAGCGCGGCCTTGAGGCTGGCCTCGTTGAAATGGGGCGTATACTGCGAATACGGTTGGGAGCGCACGTCAGCCAGGACCTCGATCCCGTTTCTTTTCAGCAGGACGACGAAGTCCTCCAGCGTATAGTTGGAGTGACCGACGGTGTAAACGGTGCATCTCGCGCCCGAGCCTTCGCTGGCCATGCCCAATACGCCCTCTCTCTGTGACCCTGGCATTATGGACGCATCGCCCGCGATTTTGAATTCTGAATTCTGAATTCTGAATTTTGAATTTTGAATTGGCTCGCCACGCCCCCATACTGTTCCGGGTTCATCACCATCGTGTGCGCAAAGGATGGATGCAACGCATGATTGACCTCGCCGTCGTCCCCGTCGCAGGCCAGGGCACCCGCCTCCTGCCGAGCACCAAGAGCCAGCCCAAGGAAATGCTGCCCGTCGGCCGCAAGCCCGTCGTGCAGTACGTCGTGGAAGAGCTCGCGCGCTCCGGCATCAAACGGCTGCTCTTCATCACCGGCGCGGGCAAGACGTCCATCGAAAACCACTTCGACCTCAACGTCGAGCTGATTGATTTCCTCCGCGAGACCGGCAAGGAAGAACTGCTCGAAGAGCTCGAGTTCGAGCGCATGGGCCTCGACTACTTCTACACGCGCCAGCGCAAACAGCTCGGCCTCGGCCACGCGGTGCTGTGCGCCCGTCCGCTGGTCGGCAACCAGTCCTTCGTCGTCGCGCTGGGCGATTCCATCATCGGCATGAACGCGCAGTCGCGCATCGTGGCGCGGATGGCCGACGAGTTCGAGCGCGCGAAGGCCGACGCCATCATCGCCTTCGAAGAGGTCCCGCGCGAAGACGTCGTGCAGTACGGCATCGCCAAGCCGCGCGGCAAAGGACGCGCTGTCTTCACACTGGCGGACATCGTCGAGAAGCCCGCAGTCGCGGAAGCGCCGAGCACGCTGGCGGTCGCCGCGCGCTACATCTTCAGGGGCGAGATCTTCGAGTTGCTGGCCAAGACCCCGCCCGGCAAAGGCGGCGAAATCCAGCTCACCGACGCCATCCGCATGCAGATCAAGCAGGGCGGCAAAGTGCTCGGCATGCGCCTGCCCGACGCCGAGCGGCGCTTCGACATCGGCAACTTCGAGAGCTACTTCCAGGCGTTCTGCGAGTTCGCGCTCGCCGATCCGAAATACGGGGCGAGTCTGCGCGCGCACATCCGCACGCTGCTCGACAAAACGCCGGAGTGATTCACCACGGAGCACACAGAGAGCACAGAGAGTGACCACGGGAACAACACTGAAGTGCACGTGCGTTCGTTTATCTTCAGCTATTCTCTGTGATCTCTGTGTCCTCTGTGGCTAAAGGGAAGTCCTCGCATGCAGATCATCCGCAAACGCTGTTTCGCCCGCGCCGGCCTCGTCGGCAACCCCTCGGACGGCTACAACGGCAAGACCATCTCGATCATCGTGCGCAATTTCCACGCCGAAGTCGTGCTGTACGAATGGGACGAACTCGAGCTGATCCCGAGCGACCAGGACCACAGCCGCTTCGATTCGGTCCAGGAACTGGCCCGCGACGTCAAGCTGCACGGCTACTACGGCGGCCTGCGCCTCGTCAAGGCTACGATCAAGCGCTTCGTCGAGTACTGCCAGCGCGAAGGCATCGCGCTGCACGGCCGCAACTTTGCCGTGCGCTACCACAGCGACATCCCGCGGCAGGTCGGCCTCGCCGGCTCGACCTCCATCATCGTCGCCACGCTGCGCTGCCTGATGGAGTTCTACGGCGTCAAGATCCCGCTCGAAGTCCAGCCGTCGCTGGCGCTGGCCGTGGAGACGCAGGAACTGCACATCACCGCCGGCCTGCAGGACCGCGTCATCGAAGTCTACGAAGGCCTCGTGTACATGGACTTTGCCAAGGAGCGCAGCGGAGAGCGCTGCGGCTACTCCTACGGCGTGTACGAGCGCCTCGACCCCGCCCTCCTCCCGCCGCTCTACATCGCGTACAAGGCGGAGGTGAGCGAGCCGACGGAGGTCTTCCACAACGACATCCGCGCGCGCTTCGACCGCGGAGAACCGCAGGTGGTGGCCGCGATGCGGACGTTCGCCGGCCTCGCCGAACAGGCGCGCGGCGCGATCCTTGCGCGCGACTATGGCGCGCTGGCGAAACTGATTGACCGGAACTTTGACACCCGGCGTTCGATCTACCAACTCCCGCGCGAGCAGGTGGAGATGGTGGACGTGGCCCGTAGCGTGGGCGCTTCGGCGAAGTTCGCCGGCTCCGGCGGCGCCATCGTCGGCACATACACCGGCGAGGCCATGTTCCGGGACTTGCAGCGCGTGCTGGGGAAGATCGGCTGCATCGTCATCAAGCCGGTGATCACTCCGCCACCTTCTTCCCGTTGACGTACAGTGCGGACGCGCCGCTCTTGCCGTCCACCGTGGCGGCCACGTGCGTCCATTCGCCCACGGGGAGCTTTGCGGCGTAGGACAGATGCGGGTCGCGGACGATCAGCCGCAGCGAGTTACCGGGGTAGGTATCGAGAAGATACGCCGTCGCCGCGCCCGCCGGCGATTTGTCAATGATGCGCGCGCCGGCAGGCGGGAACTGCTCCGGGCGAATCCACGCTTCCAGCGTCAGGCCGTCCAGGCAATCGAGCGCCGCGTCATGAGGCACGTTCAGGAAGCCCGCGCCGGTAAAGTGCGCGGCCTTGCTCAGCGCGTTGCCGGCATCCACGACCTGCACGTCGCCTGTGACCTCCGCCGCGAACTGCTTTGCGCCCGCGCCGACGAACCCCTTTGGCGTGCGCTCCTTGAAATCCCATGTCGCCACACAGCCGGGCAGTTTCGCCGCGGCGCCCGCCGGGTCGGCCAGCGCCTTGAGCTCCTCTTCCTTCAGCACGCGGTTGAACACCGAGGCACGGGCGATGTCGCCTTTGAACCGGTTCTGGCCGTTGCTGTCCGCGCCGATGCGCAACGGCAACTTGTTCGGCTGGATCGCCGCGGGCTTCCGTATCACCAGCGGCTCGGCCGCGTTCGCGGGCTTCTCGGGGATCGCCTCAGACTTGGCGAAGGTGGCTTCGATGCTCTCGCCGCGCTTGAGCGCGCTCTCGAAGTTCTCGCCCACCTTCTTCACGCCGTCGCGGTTCCACTTCGGCGCGCGCCCGCCGAAGTTGTCGCGGATGCGGACGACGGCGTCGCGCCCCGCCGCCACGCGCAGCCACGTTGTGGAGTTGTTCTCACGTTTCGCTGATACCCGATGGCCGCCTTCGGTGCGCAGGTCGGCGAACTCGGCGTCGTGCCAGCGCCACGGCATGGCGGGGAAGACGCGGATGACCTCGGTGTCGCGCTTGCCCGGCGTACTGCTCCAGCTCTGCAGCAGCATCTCCTGCACGGCCTGCGACGCGAGGAAGTTGCCTTCGAGCGTGAACGGCCGGTATTGGAAACCCGAGAAGCCGCTCTTCGTCTGGTCGCCGTTGCAGTGGAAGCCGTTCCGCAGAATGAACGCTTTGACGTAGATGTCAAGGTTCCGCAACGCCGCTTCGGCGTCGCCCACCCGCGCGCGCAGGCACGACATCCATGAGAAGCTGTAGCCGCACCACGCGCCGGTGCCAAGCCTGTCCCACTGCTTCAGCGACGCGGCGATAACGCGGCCGTCGCGTTCGCTGTCCGTGGTGATGAGGTTGAACGGATGAACGCCGATGATGTTTGACAGGTGGCGATGGCTGCCGGGCAGTTCCTCGCGCGCGTCCAGCTTCAGCACGCCGTCCGCATTGACGTGGAACTCGCCCAGCGCCGCGGCGGCATCCGCCCACTTCTTCGTTTCGGCGCCGTCGCCGCACGCGTCGGCCATTTCCGCCAGCCCCAGGAAGAACATGCGCAGGCAGGCGAGGTCGTAGTTGGTGTTGGGCGCCAGCCACGCGCGCGCGCTGTTGTCGTGGATTTCGGGCGAGGACGACAGCGGCAGCTTGAGCACGCCCTTGTCGTCCGGTTTGAGCAGGTGCCGCAGACACTCGCCGACTTCGCGGCACCACGGATACGCGCGCTCGCGCAGGAACGCGTCGTCGCAAGTGTAGCGCCAGTGCAGGTAGAACAGGTGGCCGCTCCACGCGCTCATCGTCGGCGACAGGCTGTACTGGCCCCAGCCGCCGAGCGGCTGGCCGGCGAGCGTCATGACGCCGGGCACGGCCGCGCCGGGGGCGTCGTAGAACTCCTTCGCAAACCTGCGGAATGTGGGCAGCAGGTTCCAGAGGAAATCCAGGTAGCACGCGCCTTCCTCGAAGCGTCCGGCTTCCTGGTAGGCGATGTACGTCATCTGCGTGTTGAGATCGTTGTGATAGTCCCCTTTCCACGGCGGCAGACTGCCGGCGTCGGCGGTCCACACGCCTTGCAGCGGCATGGGCGGCGCGCCGCGGCGGGACGCCGCGCCGTAGAAATACTGCACCAGGTTGTAGTGGCGCAGGATGTCCGCGTCGGGGATCGTGACGCGCGACTTCGCCCAGAACTCGTTCCACCAGGCGCGGTGCGGCGCGAGCAGCTTGTCGTAGCCTTCAGCCAGCGCCGCAGCGACGCGTTCGCGGGCCAGCTTCACGGGGTCCGGGCCGTCCTGCGTTGAGGTCACGGTCGCAGCCAGCAGCGTTGCGTTGCCGTCGCGCCGCGATTCGAGGCACACGCAATAGCGCAGGCCGTCAGCGGCTTCCTGCAGGAACCACAGCGCGCGGCCTTCGCTGCCGTTCTGCGGGGCGGCGTAGCCGAGGTTCTTCACGGATTGCGGCGCGAGCAGCTTGAGCGCCTGGGGTTCAGGGCCGGGGATGCGCAGCAGCGCCACAGGCTGCGCAGCGCTGAAGAAGACGTCGAGCTTCTCGCCGTTGGCGAAGTTCGCGTGGCCTTCGGCGGCGGCGAAGTCCAGAGCGAAGGACTTGGCCTGCAGCGCGGGGTCGAGCGTGATCTCGAGGCGGCCAGCCGGCAGTTTCGTCGGCGTCGCGCCGTTATACGGGCTGTCCCACCACTTGTTGATCGTGCCGAAATCCTTCTTGGCCGCCAACTCCGCCGCCTTGGCATAGGTGCGTGTCTTCCACCATTCCTTCTCGACGGCAGGCCGTTCGTCCCACAGGTCGCCGCGGTCGAGGGACAGGCGAATGGTGCTGCTCTTGCCCCACAGCAGTCCGCCCAGCAGGCCATTGCCCAGCGGAATGGCTTCGTCCCAGGTATCAATCGGGGCTGTGAGTTCGAGGCGCAACGCGTTGTTCACGGGTCCCTCCGCTGTAGCCGCGGCACAAGAGAGGACCGCCATCACGGTGAGGCACAGCGAACTGCAACGGAGTCTTCGGCGCATCTGCCCTCTCCCTCGCTGCATGAGCCGTTACCGACTTCCGAAAACAACGGGCGGCTAAAGAGGGCCGCCCGTGCCAAACGAGTGGTCCGTCCCTCGGTTTCCGAGCCGCCCGCACTGACCGAGAAGCGCCGAGCCGTCTTACTGCTTCACCCTCACCGACTTGATCGTGACCGGTTCCGTTGGCACGTCACGCATGCCTTTCTGCGCGCCGGTGGGGACGGTTTTGATCGCGTCCACGACCTCCATGCCCTTGATCACCTTGCCGAAGACACAGTAGCCCCAGCCGTCCTGCCCGCGGTCCTTGTCCAGGAACGCATTGTCCACGACGTTGATGAAGAACTGAGCGGTAGCGGAATGCGGATCGGCCGTGCGCGCCATGGCAATCGTGCCTCTCTCGTTCTTCAGTCCGTTGGCGGATTCGTTCTTGATCGGCTCCTTCGTCTTCTTCTGCGTCATGTCTTCGGTGAAGCCGCCGCCCTGGATCATGAAGGTCGGGATGACGCGGTGGAAGACTGTCCCGTCGTAAAACCTGTCGTTCACATAGCCCAGGAAATTCCTGACCGTCTCAGGCGCCTTACCGGAGTAGAGTTCGATTTCCATGGCGCCCTTGGAGGTGTCCAGCACCACCACAGGGCCTTTCTCGTCCACGCTGAATTCACGAATGATCCTCCGCGCGCGCGAGACAACTTCGGCGTCGGTACTTTTCTCCAGCAGCGATTGGAGCCTCGGTTTCACGTCTTTGCCGAGCGCCAGCAGCTTGCGCTCAGCCGCTTCGCGGACCTCGAACGACTCGTTACCAAGCTGCGCGAACAGCGTTTCGAGAGCGGACGCCGGGGCAACTGGCTCCCCCGCCCAGACCACCGGGACAGCAAGCAGAAAAGTCAGCAGCAAGCGCATAAGCAAGAACCCACGTACAACGTGGTCGGCGACGGGCGTTCGCACGGGCAGCCAACAGCAAACAGAGGCTGCCCGTGGCACACATGCGGCGTCGCCTGTTACAGTTTCACCTTCGCCGACTTGATCGTCACGGCCTGGAGGGGGCAGTTGGGCATGCCGTTCGCGGCCTTGCCCGTCGGGACGATCTTGATGGCGTCCACGACTTCCGTCCCCTTGGTAACCTTGCCGAAAACGCAATAGCCGAAACCGTCCTGCGCCTGCGCTTTATCAAGGAACGAGTTGTCCACGGTGTTGATGAAGAACTGCGCCGTCGCCGAGTTCGGGTCGCCCTTGCGGGCCATGGCCACGGTGTACTTCTCGTTCTTCAGACCGTTGGCGGCTTCATTCTTGATCGGGTCCTTCGTCTCCTTCTGCTTCATGTCAGCCGTGAGGCCGCCGCCCTGGATCATGAAGGTCGGGATGACGCGGTGGAAGATCGTGCCGTCGTAGAACTTGTCGTTCACATAGCCCAGGAAGTTCTTGACCGTCTCCGGCGCCTTGTCCGGGTACAGTTCGATCTCAATGGCGCCCACGGAGGTGTCCAGCACCACCACGGGGTTCTTCTCGCCAGCCACAAGCACGCTCGGAACGGAAAGCGCGCACACCAGACCTGCCACCACTGCCAGCAAAACGTGTTTCATGTTGTCCTCGCTTCAACTCTGCCCTGGCGCGAGCGCGCGCCCTGAATCCCCTATGCCTGCATTGACGCCCCAGCCGGGGGCGCCATTCATCGGACCGTTGGCGTCGCGCTCGCCTCCGCGGGCGGGACGCCCGCGGTACGGCTACTGCACTTTCTGCCTCTCCGGGCCGATTGTCTTCGGCGCTTCCTTGGCCTCGGGTTCGGCCACAGGGGCCGGCGGCGCCGCTTCGGCTTTCTTGTCCAGACCCAGGTCCAGCTTGAACTGCTTGAGCAGTTCCTGGCCCTCGAGTGCCTGGGCCTTTTCCTCCATTTCGATGGTCTTCATGTCCACGCTTTCGACGGCCGCCTGGATCTTGCCTTCGGCCATGGCGGACTTCTCGCGCAGCTTGTCCACCATCTCCTGGTGCGTCGCGTCCACGCCCGCGACCTCGAAGCTCTGGAACACGTCAGCCAGCTCGCCCTTCCACTTGGAGGCCTCGGCCTCGCGGATGGCCTGCATCGCCTCTTCGGTCTTCAGCTTCATCTCGCGCATGTAACGCTCTTTCAGCTTCAGGAGCGCGTCGTAGCCGGCCCGGGCCGCGGCCAACTGCTCCTCGTCGCGCTGCAGTGCCTCCTGGCGCTGCTTGAGCTGCACGGCGTACTGTCCCGCCAGCGCCTCGTCGTTGCTCAGCAGGCACGCCTTGACGCGCGCGGTCAGCTTGGCGATCTCCTGCTTGTACTGGTTGATCTCGTTTTCGATGCGGATGATGCCGCCGCGCGCCTTGGCGATGCCGGTGTTCATCTCCGGCACCTTATCGCGCATGTCGCGGATGTTCTGTTCCAGGATGAGCTTCGGGTCTTCGCCCAAGCTGATGAACGCCCCCAGAAACGAGCGGAAAACCCGTTTGATGCGAGCCCACATGAGAGTGCCCTCCGCGGAAAAAAGGTCCTCAACACAATAGCGCCCGCATCATCCCCCTTTTGGGGATAATTGTCAATCTCACGCATGGCCGAGACGCTCGTGCGGCGTACAATGCGCGGATGCTTCTCTCGCAGGCCGTGCTCGTCGAATGGCTGCGCCGGATCGAATGGGTTGACCGGGTCTGGCGTCTGCCGTGGGAACGCATCCCGGCGCTCTACATCGGCGAGAAGCTCGCACTGGGCACGCTCCTGGCCGTGACGCTCATTGGCAGCACGGCCGCCGTTGACCGTCTGTTCTCCGGACACTACGGCTGGCCCAAGCCGCGCAAGGCCGGCAAAGGGGGCCGGCGCAAGAAGGGCCTCGGCGTGAAATGGCTGGCCCTCGCGCTGATTGCCTTGCTGCCCGGCGGCCTGGTCGGCATGGCTGCCGTGTATGCAGTCATGGGCCAGGAGAACTGGCGCGGCGACGCCTTCAGGATTGTCGGCATGTCGCTCGTACCCGCGGCGTTGCTGTGGCTGTTGCGGCTGGGATCGTTGCCGTGGCCGGAACTGCGCGACGCGGTCTACGTCAGCGGTCTGCTCGGCCTCATCTTCGGACTGCTGCAAGTATGGGCCATGCTTAAGTTGCTCCGCCAATGGTGGGGCGAGCCGGACGAGTGCGTTCCGTGGTGGCCACCTGCCGCCTATTGCATGCAGCTTCTACTTCTTATTTGTTCTGCACTCCGGCTGTTAGAGCCGCAGTAATCCTGGCCTGTCTCACGTCAGACAGTAGGAGGAAGATAGTATGCACGTGATGCTTGTGCACTTCTGCACATGGTGAATGCCGTCATGTTCGTTGCAACTTGCAATTCGCTGTAGAACGTGGTAGTCCTTGAAGGAGAGGTGTCTCTCGATAGCAGGCAAAAGGCATCTGGCTTGATGTTTGCAGCTTCGGAGGACGCGGAAGCCGTAACGCATCTTGCCGTGATATTGCCGCTTGGCAAGGGATACGGATAAGTGGCTGAGAGCGCTGAGGACATAGACCGTGCGGGCAGCGAGCTTGTCGTCCTGCACGATGTGCTGAGCTGGCGCGAGTTTCACGAGATCGCGCTGCGGCGCGCCGGCTTTGGCGAAGTGGCCGCATACCCTGCGCAGCCCGAACTCCTCCAGGAACACTATAGCCAGGGCCGCAACCGGCGCGTTGACCTTGTGATCTTCGGCATCCAACCGGACAGCGAACTCTCCTGGGAGAGCCTGCGCCAACTGCGCGACACGTTCCATGGCCCGGTGCTGGCGACGACCGAATGTTACGACGAGAAAGTGCGGGAACGCGCCGAAGCTCTGGGCGTGCAGGATTACCTGGCGATCGCCGAGTTTGGCGAGGAGGGCCTCGAGCTCAAGGTCGAGACCGCGCTCACAGCACACCGCATCAACACGACGATCCTGGAGAACGATCTGCGGACCCAGCGCCTCTTTGTCAACATCCTGCAGGTGATGGTCAAGATCCTGGAATCGAAGGACCCGTACACGCGCTTCCACAGCCATTCGGTGGCCAAGTGGTCGCGCATGATCGGCCGCCGCAAGGGGCTCTGCGAAGAGGACCTCGAACGCCTGGGCTTGGCCGCGGTCTTCCACGATTTCGGCAAGATCGGCGTGCCCGAGGACATTCTGCTGAAGGCCGGCAAGCTGACCCCTGAGGAATCCGGGATCATGCGCAAGCACCCCATGATCGCCCGCGACCTGCTCTCCTCTCTCGAACTGCTCTCCGACCTGCTCCCCGCCATTGCGCACCACCACGAACGCTGGGACGGCGGCGGCTACCCGGCCGGCCTGAAGGGCGAACAGACCCCCCTGTGGGCGCGCATCATCGCCCTCGCCGACTCCTATGACACCATGGTCACGCGCCGCACCTACAAGGAACCCATGACGGCCGTGCGCGTGCGCCAGGAACTCGAAACCGGCCGCGGCACGCAGTGGGACCCGGAGTTGGTGGATCACTTCAAAGCCATCCTCGACGAATACGTGAAGGCAGTATAGACTAGGCACATTCATGGCTGCTGAACCAGCAAATATCGGCGAGTTCGTCATCGAATCGCTCCTGGGCGAAGGCGGCATGGGCAAGGTGTACCGTGCCCGCCAGGTCGCGCTCGACCGCTGGGTCGCGCTGAAGGTCCTCGCGGGAGCCAAGGACAACCAGAGCTTCATTGAGCGCTTCTACCGCGAAGCGCGTTCCGCCGCGCGCCTGGTGCATCCGAACATCATCCAGATTCACACGGTCGGCGAACACCTCGGCATCCCGTATTTCGCCATGGAGTATATCGAAGGAGTTGACGTCGAAAGGCTCTCCAGGAACATCCCCGAGTTCTTCACTATCGAGGAAACCCTTGAAATCGTGCGCTGCGTAGCCAAGGCGCTCGCCGTCGCCGTGGAACACGGCATCGTGCACCGCGACATCAAGCCCGGCAACATCATGATCACCAAGACCGGCCTGGTCAAAGTCATGGACTTCGGCCTCGCCAAGGGCATAAGCAGCGACCACTCCGTCACTCAGCCCGGCCTGATCATCGGCACCCCGTCCTACATGTCTCCTGAACAGGGCGCGGGCAGGGAGGTGGACGCGCGCTCGGACATCTACTCGCTGGGCTGCGTGCTCTACGAATGCCTCTGCGACCGCCCCCCGTTCGCCGCCGACAATGTCGCCTCGCTGATTTACAAGCACGCGTACGAAGCCCCGGAGCCGCCCAGTGGCGTCCGCGCCGACGTGCCGCCGCAGCTCGAAAGAACCTGCCTCACCATGCTCGCCAAGAAACCGGAAGAACGCTTCGGGAGTCCTGAGGACCTGCTCGTCGCCCTGGCTGAGGTCCCGTGCAATCCCGGCCAGGGGGAGCTGCTCCTGGCCAAGCGCGTTGGGAAGTTCCTGGCTCTCATGAAGAAGAGCCAGCGGCTCCCTGCCCCGGCCGCCGCTGAAGGCGCAGCCCCCGCGCCGAAAGGCGAGGAACTCGTTTCGCCTCCGATGCCCCCGCCGGTAACGGAACTCATCGCGCCGCCTCCGCCCCCTCCGCCCGCCCACGTGCCAGCGCCGGCGACCGCGACGCCTGCGCCGGCGGCAGAGGCCCACGTGCCAGCGCCGGCGGACGCGACGCCAGCGCCGGCGGACGCGACGCCTGCGCCGGCGGCAGAGGCCCCTGCGCCCGCCGGCTTGGCGGAGATGACGACGCCTGTTCACAAGCGTGGGCCGGCGG
>Ga0315282_10005252_pt1 | contig 22147 bp, 20 predicted proteins | sample YL17G07_20_MG_FD_203693 | JGI IMG/M metagenome (GOLD analysis project Ga0315282, IMG submission 203693) | Sediment microbial communities from Yellowstone Lake, YNP, Wyoming, USA - YL17G07_20 | ecosystem: Environmental > Aquatic > Freshwater > Lake > Sediment | place: USA: Wyoming | collected... | reverse complement strand
GTGGTCCTATGTAGATAGTCAAACCATTTACGAACCTCATGTGACCTCAACAGCCGCGCGTGTCTCTGGACTTCGTGACGATGAGAGAAATCATGCTGCTCATTACCCACAAAAACCCTGAAATCAGGATGGTAGAAGAAGTCAGGCCGTACGAACGCGTCGGTGTTACGCCTCGCGGAATTACCGATGCCCGCATCTTTTCCTTGCTCGCGTTTCCATACAGCGGTAATCTTTTTCCTTAGTGATGCCGGAATCACTTTCCATTTCATTTGGGCGAAGCGCAGTAGTTCTTTGTCGCGTTCTATGTAAGCTAGGGCTTTTGCGGAGTCGAGAATCTCGTACTCCAAGGGTGCGATGGGGCACCTGCGGAAGTACTCAACCGCCTGAGAAGGGAGAGTTCGCAGTTCCTCGAAGTTAGCTCGGTGAAGAAGCAGATCGTCTGCCTGCTTTTGCCATTCTTGTCTTCGCTCTGTTGCTTTGACAACAAGATAGATTAGCTCTCGTACCTCTTGCGGTATTATGGTTTCGAGCTTGAGCCTGAGGGTGAACTTGATGACATTTGGGACCTGCGCGGAAGGGTAGAAATTGGCGGCCTCGTCATTCACCCGTTCAAAAACCAGCCGGTTGAAGGATGGCGATGTGACAAGCCGCGCAAAGTCCCCAACTGTGTTGGCTGCTGCTCCAGCAGTCTTCAGATCAAGCTTTGCGGATCCAAAGCCAAGGGTTATAGGAAATTCCATCTGAATTCCTTGGAGCAGAACCCTGCTTGTCTTGTCGTACCTTCGCAGCCAAGTTCTTCCGCGGCGTGTAATAGCATAATTTGCGCTTCTGCCAGGCCCCGACGGTGTCCGAAGCACGAATCCCTTTGTCAGAAGCGCACGCAGGCAATTCGATCTCGTCGTGTCAGACATTCCATAGCGATCCACCAATTCGTTCCTGAGAGCCATTCCTCTTACCGGCTCCTCGGACAATGCGGTCAGAATCCGAGCGGAAGTTAGATCCGATGCTTTCATCGGTTACTGTACCGTACAGTGAATAATACGCCGTAATATTAAGCATCAAGTTCAGCATCACTCGATACCCACGTCATGAAGACCAGTGGAAAAGCGGACAGCTATGGCTGTGACGGCAGACCGAGCCTAAAGGACAACACTGGATCCGATCATAGAAAAAGGGGAAACCGACCCGGATTCGGTAGCTGCCGAATCGAACTTCCACCGAGTTGATAGCCGAGACTTTCGCGTGACGAATTCGGCTATCAACTTTTTTGATGTCCCTCAGAAACTCGATTGAGTTTCCATGGGCATGATCGGTTCCTCATGACAGAGTTGGCGACGACTCTGCAAAGCGAACCAAAGAAGGAGGTTGGTTGAAGATATGACGGGAAGAAGAGTGCGTGTGGTCCCAGTAGTGGGGGCGAATGCCCCGGTTGATCTTGAACTACCTGACGGCATGTCAATTGGAGAAGCCATCACTTCTGCGTTCCCCAACGTTCGAGGGAATGTAGTGATACAGGACGAGACAAGCCGACCTATTTCATCATCTGCGCAACCTAGAGATGGACAAGAACTGCGTTTCATGCCCTACACGACTGGAGGATCTTGGAACGGGATCGCTAGCCAGAGTTGAGGTGGAGATAAGGAAACTGCTATCCCTCCACCCCGACGTTCATCGATCTGGAAGAGAACTCGTCTCCGATTTTAGGCCAGGGATTGGAGACTACGCGGTGAGAAAGATTGCCGTGGTTGTGGACAGATATTACCCGCAGTGCGCTCCTGATGCCTACGTATCGCCCTATGATGACATATCGGGCGACCTGCCGAGACTTCACATCTACGACGATGGTCAAGTGTGTTTCATTCGCATCTGGGAATGGAACTCGCGCATCCACAACTTGTCGTTCGTATTCTCTCAGTCCAAACTGGTCGTCTTTGGAGCAATACACTTGAGAGGTAGAGCTAGTTGGTGAACACTCGTGTGCTGTTTGAATCAGCGGCTTTTCTAAAGTTGAGTCACAGCGCCTACTCCTCATTCGACAACGGATCATTCAACGAAAAGATAGGTGTCGTCATTGGAAGTGCCAACATCATATCGGACGCGGTCGAAGCCACAGGAGAATCGACTCCAGCCTTCTGTACCCTAGACCATGAGAGAGTGTTCGGAGTCCACAGGCGCTTGAGGGAAGGAGACGCTATCATTGGGTGGTACCACACTCATGATGGATCTTCCACGCCTAGCAGAATTGACGAGGACATTCAATCGAATTGGCAGGCCTTCGAGGGTACGCTCTCTGTCATAGTAGATGTGAGACATGCACAGATCGCAGTTTGGAGGACAGGATCAGATGGAATTGAAGAAGTCCAGTTTGCAGTTGTCCCAACTGTTCAAAAAACAGAATAACCACGTGAAATGGAGACTGATGCGGAGAAAGAGCGCAACGGTGTTCGGGGTTGGAGAATTGGGAACGCTGAGCGGGATCAGTTTGTGTAAGTCGGGCATTGGCGAGACACGGCTCATCGATAGAGACAAGGTGGAACTTCGAAACGTCAGTTCGCAAGTACTCTATTCTCTCGAAGACATAGGCAAGCCTAAGGTCGATGTCTTGGCTGAGCGGTTGAATGCTCTTGCTCCGTGGACAAGAATCAAGCACAGGAACATCGAGGTTCCGACGGGTCGAGAAGAAGACCAGGTCTACGAGGAGAAACTGGGCGAAGTAAGGGACTTTATGACAGGATGCGATGTAGCACTAAGTTGCTTCGATAACGTTCGGTCAAGAGTCACTGTCAATCTGCTATGTCATGAACTCGGGATACCTCTCATAGACGCCGGAACCTTCGGCCTGAACGGACAGGTGTTAACGACATTATGGGGCAAGACGCCATGCATCGGCTGTTTGGATCTCAAAGGGGCCGATGAGACTTCATGTTCGGTTGCGCCCACAACGGTACCCGTGGGATTCGCGGTTTCATGCATTCAGACCCAAGTAGCCATAGATCTTCTGCATGGAAAGCGGGTTCCACCATGTGTTGCAGTTGACCTCGACAGCTACACAGCAAGCCCGGTTGAAATCAAGAGGAGAGAGGGATGCTGGATCTGTGGTCAAGATGGACCAAGCATACGCTGAGTTGGGTCCTGTAGCCGTGAAGCTGGACCATTTCAGATACTTGAAGGATCACGTAGACATCTTCTGCAAGGGAGAGAATCCAATTGAGCTATCGTTCGTGGTCACAGGATCCGCTCACATAGTGGACAACAGAATAGTGGGCGACAAGATCTTAGTAATCCCTCTAGTCTATTCTGACAAACAACATGCTTCCTTCTATCATGTTTTCTTAGAGAAGCTATCGAGGGTCGCTGGGTTGCTGGCCGTGGGGCACGTACACACGAACGGTTCAGTAGAACCCAGCGATGACGATGTGGCAACATCTGTGCTCATCGATCGCAAGATCCGCAGACCCATATATCACATAATAATGAACCAAGAGAGTGAGTTTGAAATCTACTCGAATGGTGAGCATCTCCGACGTCTGCATAGACCGGTAGGCGAGAACTAGCATCTCGAGGCTGTTTGGCTGCGGATCACAAGACTGCAATATCGTGAATCCACATCCCGTCTGGAAGATGTTTCTGAGGCGAGTTATATGGAAGGAGAACGGGAGATTCTCGAAGAGATAGCGCTACCCGAGAGGACGGGTATCCTCGGCAGCAAGACCTACCGAAACGTGAGCGGAAAGATCGTCAAGACCACACGATTGATCTTCTGCGATAACTGCGGCTACAGACTCGACGAGAACAAGCCAATCGTGATCTGTCACGCATGTCAGAAGAAACTGTGCTCATCTCATTCTTGCACGTTCGAATACCAGCGTAAGAACTACTGTGAAGAACACATTCAGCAAATCTTGCCTCTGACCGTTCACGGATTCGAGATACTACACTGCCTTGTGGCTGAGGTCAATCCTTCAATGGTGCGCGAGCTCGGTCACGTGACACGCGATGCCCAAAAAGACGCTTTGAACGAACTACTCGAGGCCGAATACATCGAGAAGAAAGGAATCTCGCTCCTAACGATCCACAGGCTTCTTGATCGAGGCATACTCGCTTGGAAAACCTACGCCTCTGCCTACAGTCATGACGGGAATGTTGCTCACTTCGAGTCTGAGCTAGCCAACTACCTCCAAGAGAGATGGATGAAACATGTCAGCAAGAGACATACTTGAGAGAATAGTCAACGTCTTCATGGGCCTAGCCTTCGCCACCATAGCAATCGGTATCGGCATATGGTTTCTAGACCTAGCTGGCAGACTCAACCTCTCATTACCGGCAATTCTCGTCATTGGGGGCGGAATCGCGATCGTGTTTGCTCTACTCGCTGCCAAGCTGATCTCAAGGGCGGAATCCTGATGTACGATGAGTGGTTAGATGAAACCAGGCGGCTCATCGATCAGCTATCGACCTTGGTCGACAGTAAGACCATGACGCAGCTACTGAATGTCTATCTACTCGAAGGTGACGCAAGGAAGAGAATAGAGATTCGCAGCGACATCGATTCTGTCCTTGGCGCGTACAAACCACTGGTATTGAACTCTGAGAGGTTTGTCTTTCCCGCTCCCCCTGCAGACAAAATGATGGGGGAGATCAGACTCGGACGAACCGTGACTGGAGACTACGGTCTCGGTCCGGATTTCCGAATCCCCCTGAGCTTACTGTCAAGAAACGTCGCGATATTCGGCATCACAGGCGCATCCAAGACGACGCTTCTATACAGCCTCATAGACTCGCTAATGACGATAAGGCGAGAACAAAGACATGAAGGACCGGGCATACTCTTCATCGATTCCAAGAAAGATGCTAGGCCGCTCTTCAGACGATACGAAGACTTCCTCATCGTTCCTGTCGAGCAGCTACGGTTCAACCCCCTCAGGCCGCCTCAGGGAATGGATGTGAAGCGATACTGGCAGTTCTTGGCGGAAGCTCTTGGCTTCACGTTTAAGGTCTACTTGGCTGGCGTTAACTACATCCTCGAATTCCTAGACATGCTTTACGATGATTGGCAGAGAACGGGCAAGTTCCCAACCTTCATTGATCTCTACAAGTTAATGGTGACGACACATGAAACAGCACCGAAACGTGTGGACTACTACTCGGTGATGTACAATAGGATTCGAACCTTAGTCTCAGTTCTCGGGGATACCCTATCTGTTGACAGACCTTTCCCCGTTGAGCTTCTCTCCAAGCCCTTCGCGATTGAACTCTATGGTCTCCGCGCAGCAGACCAGGAAGCTCTGATTTCGATTGTACTAGGCTTCGTCTATTGCCTGCATCTACAATCTGACATTCGTGGTGAAGGTCGCCCACGCCTGATCATAATCTGCGATGAGGCGCAGAGGATCTGGGGCACATACGTCTCGGAGAGTGAGGCGGCGAGAGAGATGCCAGGCCAGCACGTGCTCAACCTTCTTCCGGCTCAGGCCAGAGATCTTGCGCTTTCGCTTGTATTTGCGACGAATACACCCCATGCTTTGGCTCCAGTCATCCACAGCAATACGGTGCTTAAGATCTCGGGGAACGTCTCCGGAATCGATGTCAGAGTAGTCAAAGACGCAATGGGCCTGGATGAGGTACAGGCATATGCGCTTCAGAGTATGAAGCGTGGTGAATGGCTTGTGCGCATGTCCGACATCTACACCGAGCCATTCATGATGATCACAGAACCTCCAACCCAGCCACTCGACAGAAATGTGAGCAATGAAGAGGTGCTCGAAAGGCTTCACAGAACACTACCTCAACTTGATTCGAAACAGTCAGTCCATGCGGAAGCAGAGTCACCCAGGACAACAGAAGCTGTTCCTCGAGTCTCTGAAGACGCCACAGCTTTGCTGCTCGATACGAACCGCCGTCCCTTCCGAGGCATAACCAGGCGCTTCGCTGGTCTTGGTCTCTCCGGAAGAAGAGGGGAGCTTGCTAAAGCTGAACTCATCCGGAAAGGCACCGTTGCGGAAGTGGAAGTTCAACTCAGCAACCGCAGACCCACGAAGTTCCTCATACCCACAGAAAACGGACTCAAGCTCCTTGAAGCGATGAGAGAGCGCACCCAGCTATGGCGCTATATCGGACACGTTTCATTCGAACATCGCCTCTACCAAGTCCTCATCAACTACGCGCTGCGTGAGAACGGGTACAAGACGAGAACTGAACACGATCTCGGCAAGGGCAGAAGACTGGACATCTACGCAACAAAGGATGGCCAGAAGATTGGGGTCGAGGTTCTAATCACGGCAACGAACGACTACGGCAACCTCATCCCTACATTAGACTTCGTTGATCGGCTTATCATCGTGTGCAAGGACAGCCAAGCAATGCTGGATATCAACGACTGGGTCGAAAAGACGTTGAAGCCCCAGTTCCGTGGCAAGCTCAGGATCGTGGCGTTCAACCAGTTCATCAGAGATCTGAAGCGCAATATAATACCGTAATATTTGGAAGAAATCTCCCTCTTGTCAAGAACACCCAGAAACAATATGGAACAAGTGGAATGGATTATGGCCCAATATAGACAGAGAAACAGAATCCGGTCGCCCTATCGGCCGCGGCATGGCGATGATCCCTACAGAAGCCAGGCAGGCGACCTTTACCGTAGGCTGCTTGACGGGTACAAGCAGCACAGACCCGCCGGCGGCAGCCCGAGACATGGAGGCGGTTCGAAGTACCGGTCCAATGTGGTAAGGTACCACTCAGGCAGCGGGTACAAGTCGAAGGCCAAGGAAGGCACACGCTCCCAGGTCATAATCAGGCGGGAGCCAAGCCCTCGCGTAGAATTCCCGGAGTACAGACCAGATCAGCCGGATGTCGAAGTGCTCCTCAAAGAGTTAGAAAAGAGATTCGATGAGAAGCTGTTTGAGCGTGTCTTGGAGATCATGGAGAAAGAGTTCGACCGAACTCAGGCAGAGACATTCGATCGCCACGACCTTTCCGAGAGCACATCCGATGAGAACTTGCAGGAAAGACTTGAGCCACTTGAGAAACAAGAGAAGGCAAGTCAGCAATCCGAGATGAGTCAAGATCAGCCTATTGAGACGATCCCACGAACTGGTGCAGCAGATGAAATCGTATCTGAAGGCCGCCTCATGGTCGAAGACGAATCTGGCAGCGAGGACCGTGTCGAAGACAGGGACTCTCCTCGTGACTCAGGGGCTCTTGAGATTGTCGCCGAGAATCTGCCCTTGGAGAATGCCACGGAATCAGCAGCTGAATCAAACCAGGCGGCAGAACCAATCGAAGCCACGCTGCTCGAGGATCCACTTCTGAAAGCGGACATAGAAGCCCTCTACGATGAACTGGATGCAGAGCAGCTGGAGCCAGAGGAAGAATCGACCGAGCCAAGCTATTGACCTATCTGCCCAGAGCACGGATTCAGGCGAAAAGCTTGCGACCCAATAGGAGCACATGGCCTCTGCTTCAATCCGGCTTGCTTTACAAGCCCGTAAGGTAGTGCATCGCCCGCCTCGCGTTCCAACCTTTCCTTTTTCTCCATCGATCAATCAGCTGCTCATGCTGCTTCAGAATCTTCACTTGAGCCGAAGCGGTTGGAGCGCGCCGTAGTTGCTCTTTCACTTCTGCAATTGTCACACGTTTGCCAGCCAACTTCTACTCACCATCAGCTCGCGCTTCTAACTGCTAGACTGTTGGGCGTGAGCACAACATTACTTTTGCTATGTTTGCAAGGCCAGCTCCTCTGGCCCGACGTACAGTTACTCGATGCAAAGTGGCAGGAGGCAAAGCAATGTCGGAGGATACAGAGTGGTGGGAATACTGGAAGAAGAGGATGATGGAACAGGAGATTGTTGAACTGAAGGATGAGATAGCTGACCTTGAAAGAACAGTGGAAATCCTAGACGATTCGAAGGATTCCGTAGAAGCAGAAGAAGAGCAGGAGTAGGCGTCGAGCCCATCCTGCCTAGCAGAACGTGAAATACTTCTTCCTTCTCTCCAAACGCACTTTGACTGGAAGCTCGCTCTTCATCTTCTCAAGCTGGTCCATTATCACTCTGGAGCTGGTTGTAGTGATCGCCTGGTCCCCGTTGGACTTGACCAGGATGACTGCGAACTCGTCGCAACCCTCGAACTTCGATGGGAACAATTCGTAGTCAAGGACGGTGAAGCTCTTGTCGACCAAATCGGCGAAAGGCACCTTCGTGTCCACTTTGAAACTCTTCTTCTCAGGAACAATCTCGCTAAACATCTTCATACTCATTCGACTCACCTCTGATTCTGTCTTGGAAATGTGAGTTCAAGCCAATTTCTGTGCTGGAACATATGTATCATAACAGACAGGTCCGACAGTTTCACTTCACAGGGTGCTTCGATGCACCTGTCCATTTCTAAGGTCTGAACTTGCGACGGCTGCACCTCGAAACGAGTTGATTAGGTGGGTAGAGCGGCGTGGCGGAGAACTTAGTGTGTCCAGTATGCAATCACCAGGTCCGCCTCCAGACCACCGTAGCTTGCTATGACCAGAATGGAGAACGCTTAGACTGTCCATGCTGCTGTTCCTTGTTCTTGGGGAAACAGGCCAGTAACTGTCAGAGCTGCCCTGACTGCTGACTAGTCATGGTTCTGAGGAGACAGGCTCAGCCCGCCGTTGCTCCTCAAGGCAATCCTCCGTGTGCGGCAGAGATGTTCGAAGACTCTCGTGCTTTGAATCGACTCGACATATCCCGAAATTTTCTGAGCATCTCGTAGATACTGTCTCACTCTTGATGAAACAACCTCCTTCAGTGGCACACTCTCGGCGGTTGATGGCCAGACTCTTGAGACCATTACTGTGCCCTTCTCTTCAAGACAACCAATAACCGAGTATATCTTCGACTGCGGGACATTGGAGTACTTGGCGAGTTTACCCATCTTCAGCCTCCCACATGCGCACAACGTCGCATACACCTTCGCCTCATACCTCGAAAACCCAAGCCTTGCAAACACCATGAAGATGTCCTCAGGCAACAAACTTGCTCCATTCATTTTCATCACCGAGATAATTTTGGTGAGGCGAGCCAACTGATTCTCAGCGAAGCGCGGTCGAGAGACCGAGAATCAGATTGAGTGAGCCGAACAGTCGGTCTGTTCGTTTTCGCAAGTGGTGAACGACCATGCCCAAGGCATCCAAGAACCGCACTGGCGAGACGCTCCAGAGGCTAGAGACTGAACTTGATCGTCTGAAATCCAAGTTCCAAATGGGCCAGGAGCTGAGACTTCAATGGACACCAAATGACGGACCCAAGAGCGGTGAAGTCGTTGGCACAGCGATCCGCATATACGAAACTGACCCGACGAAAGCCTTGGACACCCTACGGCATGAATTCATTGAATACTTGTTGACCCGAGATCTCGTCGCTCCCTACAAGCGGCTGATCAACAAACTGATCTCGTTGTTCGAGGAGGAGATGTACGACAGAAAGGAGAAGTTGGTTCAGAAACTCCAAGAACTAGTGAAGTGATACAGCAACGGTGTCTGACTCGATATGTCAGGGTGACCTTTGGTAGCTCTTGTACATGTAGAACCCTTTCTTCCTGCTCGACCCAGCTCCGAACTGTCCTGGGCTGGTAGCTTTGTACAACCCATATCCTCTGAGTCGCTCATCATCGAGTTGGGCACAGAAAGCCCCATCTATTCTTGCTCTGTTCAGCATGTTACAGTATCTCTTGATGTAGTTGGCTTGTTCATCCTCGTCATACGGATACTTCGCAAAGTCTTCCTCTGTGAATCCCCACTCTTGGCTTGCTCCCTTGTAGGTTAAGCACCCCCATTCGGTCGAGTTGACGGGTTTTCTATACATCTTCAGTTTGTTCAGATGATTGATGATATAGTCTTCGGTCCAGCCCGCCTTGTCCCAAATATACGCGTCTGAGCTGACTGATTCAAAGATGGGGTCGGACCACGGAACAATATCTGCAGCTTCATCCATGGTCGCTGCATATGCAATTTGATAACCGTAGTTCTCTCTACACAACGCAATAATCCGCCTGAACGCATCTGGGAGCACTGAGCGCAAGGTTTTCCAGTAATTATTTCTGATCCACTCAGGATGATCCAAAGGGAAGCGTAGCCTCTCTGGGTGTGTATCGCCCGGAATTATGCCATACGCGTCAAAAGTAAACTCGTGGCCAATCATGAACACCACGGAGTCAGATGCTTGCCTCAGAGCCTTGACTTTCTTCGCGAATCTTCCTATGTTCTCGATAGTCTCGTCAATTGGTAGGTCTACGTATTCAGGCTGAATGTAAATGCGCTCGAACTCTTTCTGTATCGCAAGCTGACCAGCTTCTATCAAGTCATCCTCAAATTCTGTGTTTCCAAAAATGAGTACCGCATTGCACCCCAACTCATTGTGAATGATGTCTAACTTCTCGTCAGTGACGTCAGTTGGTATGTGGCTCATTCCTTTCCATCCAACCATCATCCTCATTCCTTTGTGTTTGATGTGCAATTGCTTTGTTGGGTAGATTTGGTCGGGCTCAACGGTCACTGCTTGCGCTGTTGTGTTCTTGGTCAGAGGATCTGAGGCTTCGAGCTCAACTAGGTGTTGACCGACGGGCAGTTTCGCGGAGTAATCCTTCTCATCACTTACGGGCTGATTATCCACCAGCCATCGGTAAGTCAAGGGATCGCCATCAAGGTCTGTGGAAAGGTTCGTGAATTGTACCGTCTGCTGGTCTGTCGAGTTCAGGTAGAACGGTTTACGTTTGAAGCTGGCCACTGGTGGATGATTGACCCTCGTAGATGTAGGAGTCCTGGTGGCATTTGCAATCGTTACTTCTGTCCTTCCGCCGAGGCTAGTATTGTAGAGACAGTATGCTGCCGCCGCTCCCCCAACCGCAATAGCTCCCGCACCGACATATTTGAGAAATCTCCGCCTACCGACTTTGGAGGGCTCGGACATCGCAATCGTACCCCCTAGTCCAAAAGTCACGCTGATCGCTGGTAGCTCTTGTACATGTAGAATCCCTTCTTTCGGCTTGAGCCGGGGCCAAAGTAGGGCGATGTGCTAGCTTTGTACAGTCCGTATCCTTTGAGTCGTTCATCATCGATTTGAGTGTAGAAAGCTCCGCTTATGTCCGCCTTGTCCAGCATGCTGCAATATTGTGCAATGTAATTTGCCTGTTCATCTTCGTCATACGGGTATTTTGCCAAATCGGAGTCCGTGAATCCCCACTCTTGGCTCGCCCCTTTGTAGGTCAGACAGCCCCATTCGGTCGAGTTGACTGGTTTCCCGTATCTCTTTAGTCCCGCTAGATGCCTCCTGACCACGTTCTCGGTCCAACCCACTTTGTCCCAAATATAATCGTCTGAGCTAACTGATTCGAATATGGGGTCAGACCAGGGAACAATGTCATCGGCCTCCCAAACAGTGGCGGCGTATGCAATTTGATACCCGTAATCGGCTTTGCAGACTGCGACAATCTTCCTGAACACACCTGGGAGTACTGCGTACGCCTTCCCCGCCCAGTCTCCATGTTCTAGGGGGTAACGCAATCGGTCTGGGTATGTCTCGCCCGGAACTATGCCATACATGTCAAAAGTGAACTCGTGCCCCACCATGAACACAATGGCTTCAGACATCTGTCGAAGAGCTTTGACCTTCTTAGCAAACCGCCCTATCCTGTCCACGGTTTCGCCGGCCGACAGGTCTAGGTACATCGGTGCCACGTATATGCGGTCGAACCCTTTCTGTATTGCAAGCCGACCGGCTTCGATGAGATCATCCTCGAACTCTGTGTTCCCAAAAATAATTACTGCATTGCAGCCAAGCTCATCGTGAATTATGTCGAGTTTCTCGTCCGTCACATCGGTTGGTATGGGGCTCATTCCTTTCCATCCAACCATCATCCTCATTCCTTTGTGCTTGATGTGCAACTGCTTGGTTGGGTATATTTGGTCGGGCTCCACAGTCACTGGCTGCTGAACGCTGTCTTGAGCGAGTCGGTCCGTAACTTCGAGTTGGACAATATGTTCGCCTACTGGCAGTCGTGTGGAATAGTCATTCTGTGTGCTCACCGGTTGGCCGTCCACAGACCACCAGTAGGCTAGAGCATCGTTGTCGGCGTCATAGCAGTTCGCGGCGAATCGGATCGTCTGCTGATCCGTTGGGTTTAGATAGTACGGTCGACGCGTGAAGTTGGCGACTGGCGGATGATTCTGCCTGCTTGAGGTAGGCGACTCGGTTTGTGTAGTAGCTGGAGTCGTGACCTCTGCCATTTGTCCAAGGCCTGCGTTGTAGACATAGTATGCCGCTGCTGCTCCTCCAGCCGCAACAGCGCTGGCACCGACGTACTTCAGAAAACGCCGTCTACCAACCTTGGAGGGCTCCGTACTTAATCCTCCCATCCGACCTGCCACTCAAGTCTCGATTAGGATTCTGGCGTCTTCCCTGGGCACTGTAATCCGATTCACTATTTCATTTGTTGTTGCGTCGCGATAGCTAGCATCCAAATCAACTGTTCTATTCGACCCCTGGTTGACAATAACCAGACCGTTATCGTATTGGCGCCTATAGGTTCCGTCGCTTGCCCTCTCATGATTCCGTCTCGGAAACCCCAAGTCAGCGTCGTATTCGGGGAACCACCACTGCTCCCCGTACCCATGCCATCCATCACCCTTGTCGAATCCGAAGAAACCGTTGTCAAGAAGTAGGCCGGTCCCCAACCCAAGCCTCATCCTCCTCCAATCCTCGTCAGTCAGATCCCGCCGAGTCACATTCGAGAAGTCCTTCCTCTCCCTCCTATACTGTGTGTCGACGCCTATCCAGTGTAGTCTACGTGGCGGAGACTTCTTTCTCATATTGCGTTGATAGATCTCCCACATCTTAGTCCAGTTGCTGCCGAACACGTCGCCCAAAGCGTTCTCCTGATAATGACCGTTCGCGTAGTTCCAATACCGTGACTCGTTTCCCCACTCGACTCCAGGGTTTCCCATGATAATGGCGCTTGAGCCTTCATTCTCCCTCGTATCCCTCAGAATACTCGTCATACCCTCCCGATACTCAGTGAGCGAGATCTCCGTGTTCTTCAGGAGACCAGCAAGCCATCCGTCGTCTCCACATCCGTCGTAGAAGACTCCATCGTACAGCCCCGTAGACATCAGTTCCTCATGCACGAATTTTACAGTGTAATCGGCAAATCCACTTCGCGGATTGGGGGCAACGTCTAGGTACCAAGAGACCAATCGGAGCCTCCTTGAAGCAGGGGGGCCTGTTCCTCTCATATGGATCCACCAGTCTTCTGTGCTGGCAGTCAGGAACTTTGATACGAGATACCCTGCATTTTGAATGTCGGGATTCCAGAATCCGAGAGAAATCCAAGCAAGAATCTTCATGTTAGGATTCAGATTCTCTATTTCCTTCAGGGCAGAAGGCGCATAATGTGCCGTCTCAAAGTTAAGCGCCAGCATGTCCCATCTGGCGAACTGTTCTATCTCGAATGGTTGAATCTGATAATGCCAATGATCATAACAGCCAAGAAGAGGATAACCCTGCTTCGATCTTGTCAGCGTATGCTCACCGGACGCAGTCGTGGTCGTAGTTGCATTGGTGACAGATGTTCCGACCTGGGTTGCGGTCGGAGTTGTGACTTGTGGGCTCGATCGTGGACCGGCGTTGTAGAGGTAGAAGGCTGCGGCCGATGCTCCAACAACCGTCGCTGTTGCACCAGCGTACTTGAGGAAGCGGCGACGGTTCAAGCTTAGGACCTACGAGCTTCGCTGGTAGCTCTTGTACATGTAGAAACCCTTCTTTCGATGCCCCTGATCTACTATACCAGTCAGTCTACGATCCACGTTATTGAGTGAATCAAAGTCGAAGAGAAAGCACCCTTCTATTCTAGTCCTATCTGTGATGCTCTTTGTGAATTCGTCGATATACCTGGCCTGGACGTCTTCGTCATAAGTTGGTCCTACGAATTGGTTACCAGGCACCTTAATCTGCGTGGGACCAATCCCACCCCAATAATCTGCTCCAACAAAGCTGCAGCAACCAAATTCACTTATGTAAACTGGGAGTCCATACCTGTTTACTGTCTTGATTTTGCTCAATATCTGATCTGTACTTCGGTAGTAAGCAATGTATTCGTTTATACACACTACATCAAACATTTCCCACGGAACAGGTTCATACATCATTGCCGCATAGGAGATTTTCCCACCAAATCCTCCAGTTCTAGCAGACTGCACTACCTCCACGATGAAACTCTCAAACCTATTCTCCCAGCCAGAATACATCTGGCTCCCAAAACTACTGGCCCTATCGGTCCAATTATCACCTTCTATTATTCCTGTCTTATCTAAGGTGAACTCATTACCAATCTGCAAAATAATTCTGTCAGATTGCCCTCGAAGTTTCTCAGTCTTTGCAGCAAACTCAGCGATTTTCTTGGCAGTTTCATGGCTGTCGTAATTGTAGTAATGCGGACAAGGCATTATCACCTCAAATCCATGATCGATCGCCAACTTCACACAATCTAGAATTGTCTCATCAAGCCCTTCTATTCTGATGCCATTACATCCAAGTTCTCCACGTATCGAATCCAGATGTTCCTCCATCGCGCCCATAGGGCGAGTTGAAGGTTGTCTTATGTCAACAAAATAGGAGATGCCCTTAGTGGAAGTCTTCAGCTCTCTAACAGGGTATATTTGGTCAGGTTCCACGGTTACTGTTTGCCGGACTCGGTCTTGATCTACTCCATCGGACACGCGCAATTCAATGGAATGATCTCCGGCTGGGAGTTGCGTGGAGTAGTCTTTCTCTGCGCTCTCCTCTTCACCGTCGACGCTCCATGCGTACTGCAGCGGGTCGTTGTCCGCATCGTAGCAGTGGCTTGTGAACTGGATTGTTTGCTGGTCTGTCGGGTCGAGATAGTAGGGTTTGTACTTGAAGTTGGCAACCGGTGGATGATTCTGGTTCGACGTACTTCTCATCGGATTCAACGTGACGGTGCTCTGATTCGCGGGGCCGGGTCGCGGACCGAGAACGTAATCAAGCCCCAGTGCCGAGGCTCCAACGACAGCCCCTGTCACGCCAGCATACTTCAGGAACTTGCGACGATTCAAGGCTTAGGAGACTCTCTGGTAGCTCTTGTACATGTAGAAGCCCTTCTTCCGTCTGTTGCCGTTGTAGAGGCCATATCCCTTGTCGAAGTTGTCGTTATATTCTGTGTAGAAGTATCCTTCTATTCTTGCCCTGTTCAGCAACTCACAATATCGCCCAATGTAGTTTGCCTGTTCATCTTCATCATACGGCCGATCCGCCCATACATTGAGCTGCTGATCTCCTCCATTGTGAGCTGCACCGGAGTACGTCATACAGCCAGTTTCCATTGAGTGAACTGGCTTTCCAAACCTTTTCAGACTCTGCAGCAACCGATAGATCCAGTCTTCGGTCCAACCAGTGACCGGTTGAACATAGGCATCGACGCCAACAGATTCGAAGATATGATCTGCCCAAGGCACCAAGCCATCGGCAGATTCCGATGCTATCGACGCGTACGCAATCTCATACCCATAATTCGCCTTACAAGTGGCAATGATGTCCTTGAACATCTTCGGAAGAATACGCCGGACCTTATTCCATTCCTGTTGAGCATGTGATCCATTAAGCGATGCGAGCCGCTCGAACCAAGTATTGCCCTTCACTATGCTGGTCTCCAAGCCAAACTCATGACCGACACAGTAGACGACTGCATCAGAGGCTTCTCGGAGAGGCTTCACCTTCTGAGCGAACTTCCCTATCTTATCGACCGTCTCTTCAACAGAAGCCCCCATGTATCTCGGCAGTATGTATATGCGCTCGAACCCCTTCTCTACGGCTAACTGACCACACTCTATCATTCTATCCTCAAGGATGCCTCCGTTGACGCATATGGCGTTGCATCCAAGCTCATGTCGAAGTGTGTCCAACTGCTCATCCATTGCGTCATCGGTCGGAGTTGGAACACCTACCGCCCACTCGGGAGCGACATTGTCGGTGAAATAGTTCACGCCTTTGTACGTTATGTGGAAAGGTTTCGTTTGGTAGATTTGGTCGGGTTCGACAGTTATCGTTGCGCTGTTGACTCTGGTTTGTTTCCCATCTGATACTTGCAGATCCACCACATGTTCGCCCACAGGCAGCTTGGTTGAGTAGTCGTGCTCATGGCTCATCTCTTTGTTGTCGACAAGCCATGTACTCGTCAGCGGATCCCCACCCAAGTCGTACGACGTGTTCATGAACTGGACGATCTGCTGATCCGTCGGGTTCAGGTAGTGGGGTTTCCACTTGAAGTCCGCGTAGGGGGGATAATCCACTATCGTCGAGGTATGCGCGGTAGTTGGAATCGTAACTCCTGGATTTCGTCCAAGCCGTGCGTTGTAGATGTAGTATCCTGATGCTGCTACCCCAACCAGCGTAGCTCCAGCACCGAGGTACTTGAGGAAGCGTCGTCTATTCATCTCAGACATGGCAAAGTCACGCTGAGACATTCTTATTTGAAATACGTTGGATCATAGATGGTACCTATGCTGTAGATTCTCAGGTGCGGAACTTCCAGCTCCACATATCCATCCAGAACGCTGTATTCTAGGTGTTCAGATCCGCCGTTTTCATCAGGCGTCATGAGTTTACCTTCCTTCCCCTCGATTGAAAATCCGCGCGGGATCTTCATCTTGAATCGTAGGCCATCCTTATCGGCTATGGAATCGTCCTCTTCATTGTAGTCCAAGTTTACGATGTGGACTTGGATACTACGATCTCTTTGCCGCAAGAGACTTACCGATACGTTGTCGGGCGCATTCGTATCAATAATCGCCGGGCCTCTAGAAAGCGATAGGATGGCGTCTCTGATCCTATTGTAGTTTGATAGATCTTTCTTCCGTTGCTGAACCACGTTCCTCCAGTAGGAATATCCTGGGTTGCCTGCCAGGTGCAGGGTCTTCCCATTTCCAACGAGGTTAAGGCCGGACTTGGTGAGATCTCGCAAAGCCGGCGCCATTCTCGGGCTGCAATCTTCGTCTCTCGTTCCAATAGCTCCAAATGAGAGTAGGCGTCCGCCTCCCTCGACGAAGCTCTTGACGGCTGCCGCCTGTCCGTCGGACATCGCCTCCGCATTCGAGAGTACAAGGAGGTCATAGTCTGACAGATAGGCCAATACCTCAGAGTCATCCCAGAATTGCGGATGCCCTAGGATCACGAAGTCGAACGGAATATGCTCCCTGTCCAAGACATGCGAGACACCCATAGTCCCTTGATCCCACTCCCACGACCTATTCACGCCCAAGGGATAGAAGGATCCCATCATCATTGTTGGAAGACTGTAAGCGATCGCGACTGCAGACCCACAAGGCCCCGCATCGAGAAAGTAAGCTTTGTTCTCACGCACGAACCTACAGTACGAAGTTGTCAGCTTGTATGATCTAGGTCCGATGGTGCGAGTGGAATATCCCGGCGAGGAGCCTACGTCATAGAATCTCCTCGCAAGATAGACGCCACCAACCGAATACGCCTGAGCGCAGACTATCCCGAGCAAATTGGCGTAATCCAGCTCTATGCATCTGGCAACCTGTGGGTTAGTGAAGCACACGTGTTGCCAGACGGGCTTGTAAGATCTTGACAGAGCCCACCCCTGTCTGACAAGTAGTGATGTCCTATATGGAGGGGTGATGTGTTCACATTCCTCAGTCCATATGATATCGAAATGGTTGGTTGCCATTATTGTGAAAGGATTGCCCGCGCGTAGGTTGTATATGTTCCCACTTATGGGAAACCAGTCGTTACCCTCTGATGCGGAATAGACCTTCGCATTCTCGCAAATGGCCCGGACAAATTCATCAAAAGCAGTATACTCAAACCTAGACCAGCTCTTTATGATAGGGTCATCTATCGCGACGTTGTTGAGGTAGCCTCTGTCAAGCACATATTTGCGAAGACTGAATTTTCCAAGGTCCCGTATTCCCATCGCGGATAACCGTGCTTCAGAATAGGACTCAGAAAGGTACTGCTTGAAGTGATGTTCTGCCCAGGGGCTGAAGTCTCCTCCGAGCCACCAAGCAAAAGCAGGTGCGTTCATGAAGTCAAGGCTAAGGCCGTCCAAACCGGCATCGATATCTAGTTGAAGGCACTTCTTCACGTAGTCCAAGTAGTGGGGGTTGTGAATGGACATGACCGTCACATCCCAAGTTGGGTCGTCAAGTATCTCGTACTTCAGGTTCCTTGCAGCTCCGCCCTCAATGGGGTCAGCCATGACCGAACCATCTGGGTTCGTCCATTTCTCCGCAAAATACCTGAACCAATAGTCTGACTGGTACAACGCTCTAAGCGGGTATCGAACTTTCTCCCCAGCCACAGTCTTCTCGCTTGGCGGGTATATTTCCCCGTTAGCGAAGACGTAATCCCCGTGGCTGGTGAGGAATGGGGCTTCGTAAGCCCTGAACATTACTCCCTTTGAATGAGCTTCGTCCACGATTGCTCTATGATATTTCAGATAGCCCCACGCAGGCGTAGTCGCCACAATATTCCCGGGTCCGTAATCGACGGCCTCTATTCGAGCGTCCTCCACGTATCGCTTTCCTTCGGGATTCCAGTAGTCCACATTGGCGGCCAGAACTTTCGCGTTCTTCCACCATTCTCCCTTTGGAAGGATTGTGGTTGTACTTGTGGGAAGAAGCATGGTAGTAAGTGCCCTAGTGGTGGTTGTCAGGGAGCGCTTTGCCTTCCAGTAGTTCTCATATAGGAAGGCCGAGTGGTATCCAGCTACGCCTGCTCCCACCGCAGCAAATCCAGCGCCGATGTATTTGAGGAATCGTCGCCTATCGACCTTCGAGGACCCTGACACCGCCAATCGCTCTCAAGAAGTTCGCTGGTAACTCTTGTACATGTAGAAGCCCTTCTTCCTCTTGAAGTCGTTATAGAGCCCGAATCCCTTGTCGAAGAAGAAGGGATCGTTGTATTGAGTGTAGAAGTACCCGTCTATCCTTGCCCTGTTTAACAAGTCGCAGTACCGCTTTATCCAGTTTGCTTGTTCATCCTCGTCGTACACTAGTTCTTGGATGCCGCTATTGGTCTGCAATGGGGCGGTTCCGGCGACTTTTCCCGCACCAGTGAAGGTCATACAGCCCGCCTCCATGGACTGGATTGGCTTGTGATATTTCTTCAAGTGGGACAAGAGATCGAGAACCCAGTCTTCGGTGCTACCAAGCCCCTCTTCAAGGATAGCATCCACACCAACAGATTCGAAAGCCGGATCTTCCCACGGGACTATGTCAGTCTCGAGATATGAGATAGCCGCATAGGAAATCTTGTAGCCATAGTTCTCCCTGCAAGTGGCGAAGATGTCTCTGAACATTTTCGGAAGGGTCGCCCGTATCTTATCTAAGTCGCCCGGATCTTGTCTCAAGAAGTTCTTGAGTCGCTCGAACCAGTTGTCGCCGCTGATTATTGCAGTTTCGAGGCCAAACTCATGACCGACAGAGTAGACCACGGCCTCCGACACCTGTCTTAGCTCTCTCACTCTCGTGGCGAACTTTCCTATTCTTTCGACTGTTTCGTCAGGGCTCGCGCCCATGTAGCGTGGTTGAACGTGTATGCGTTCGAACCCCTTCTCTATGGCTAACCGGCCGCACTCGATCATCCTGTCCTCGTAGGCCTCTCCGGCTGTGATGATGATCGCGTTACATCCAAGGTCGTGACGAATGGTATCCAGCTGCTCATCCATCTCTTCTTCATTGGGATTAGGTATGCCCGCCCAGTCTGGGGGAACCGGTCCAGCGAAGTAGCTTATCCCCTTGTATTTCAGACGAAGCGGCTTCACGGGGTATATCTGATCAGGCTCAACCATGACTCCTTGGGTTGTTGTGCTTGTGGTGAGAGGATCCGAGACCTTGAGCTCAACTAGATGTTGACCAACTGATAGTTTAGCGGTGTAGTCTTTCTCGGTGCTGACAGGCTGATTGTCCACAAGCCATCTGTATGTCAAGGGATCGTTGTCAGGGTCCGTGGAGAAATTGGTGAGCCGTATCGTCTGCTCATCTGTTGGGTTCAGATACCAAGGCTTGCGCCTGAAACTGGCTACAGGCGGGTGATTCTCTCTCGTCGAGATCTGCGTGCCAGTTGTTGTGGCTGTAGATGGAATAGTAACCTCAGGCCTTCGTTCAAGCCCCCTGTCATAGAGATAGTACGCAGCCGCTGCTCCTCCAACTGCGACGGCACCTGTCCCAATGTACTTGAGAAAACGCCGTCTACCGACCTTCGAGGACGCCATCGCAAATGCGCTCCAGCTGGGCGGAGGCCTTCTCTGATCATTCTGCTACTTCACTTGATGAAGCATATCAGATCTTGCAAAGAAGGAGGCGTTGCTAGGGGATTCCCCCCTTACCAGTACTCAGTTTGCGTCTTCCTGTGCGGCAAGAAGTACAGGAATGAGAACTGAGAGTTACCTATCATCTATTTCTCGACTTTGCGCACACACATTCCAGAGTCAAGTTGTCGGAGTGGCTCTGGCTATCAGCATCTTGCCGCTTCTTAGTTCCTTGGTCAGCTGCCATCCCTTGTTGAGGTACGTCGTAAGCTCTTCTTAGGCCAGCCTACTCTGAGAGTGTCAAACTTTCTTCTTGATCAAGATCTTGCTGTTCACTGTCTGCACCATTTCCCAGCCCTTGTTGAGATACTTCTCGAGCTCCCTTTCTCTTACGAGCTTGTTCTGGTATTTTCCGGCGTCTTCCTCTTTCCTGAGTTTTTGCGGATCAATCCTCAGCTTCCTGATCTCGCTTTCGTAAGCCTCAAGCTCTTCTGCTGTCGTAAGGCCCTTTCCAAGCGCCCTCTCCTTGGCGACCTTGGCGTCCAAGAGATCAATTCCAAGCAAGTTCTTGGCCATGCTCTTCAGAGCTTCGATCTGAGCCTGCTTGACAAGAGCACCCTCGTCCAGAGTCGAGGCGGTGCTTAGGAATTGTTCACATGCTTTGTACTGTGCCCGGATATCCTCAATCATGTCTGGCGGTAGCTTGCCCTTGTTTGTGCTGTATCTGGCTTCGATGTCGCCCTTGTGTCCAGCGATGAACTGCAGGTATGGGTGGCTGATCTTACCTTTCGATTCAGCGATGATAAGTTGCGTTTCCGCGTATGCTCTCAACACGTACGGACGTTTACGAACTCCAGACTTCCTCATGTACCTCCTGATCAGATGCGTTATCTTCCTCGTCTGAACGAATCTCTTCGCTCCGGCTCTGGGTCTCTCGTGCGCGATGATTGGGCTTTCTGGCGTGAGGTTCTCGCCGAGCCCACCTCTCTGTTCCAAGTATTCCTTGAGGTAGGTGCAACCTTCGCTGGAGAGAAATGTGAGGTACTTGTGCCTGCCCTTGCTCAGCGGCGGTCTCACAACTATCATGGTCGGTGCCTTCGTGAAGGCAACCTTGCCTTTCTCGCTCGTCAGTTCTGGTAGGTCTTTGAGCATCAATCCATCCCCCCCGTTGTGGTCACCCAGCGACTCAGGCCTGAGGTCTGCGAAAGCAATCAACGCTTCCGCGACCCGTACTCTAGGAGTAGAGGTTCTCAGTATTCTGGTCAGTTCTCCTTTCGTGGGAACCTGTTCATCCTCGATTGTGGGCGTTGCGGATGGATTTCTGACCTTGATCGTCCGTGTCAGAGTCACGTCATTGTATCTGAGCCAGCTCCTGATGGCCTTCAAGATTCCAATGATGTAGCTAGGGGCCTTGGCGTCGGCTTCGAGCTTGGCAACCAAGTCTTCGAATGAGTCCTGGAGACCTTTCAGATCCTTTGCAGCCTTTTCCAGCAGACCTTGAGGCGTCACAGAGAGTAGTTCGCATGCCTTGCCAAGCCTGCGTTTGGCAACCTCAGCCGTTATCGGGCTGCCCCTAGCAAGGTTCGCCAGCCAACGCCTCACATCTGCATCGGCTTCGAGGGCCGCATACTTGTCAGGTCGTTCAGCAGGCAATTCCGCTCATATTGCCCTGTATGGAGGCTGGATAAAAGGTATCTGCCCCTAAAAAGTGGCGGGCCCGGTGGGATTCGAACCCACGGCCCCCGGCTCGCCTCGCTCCATTGCAGGCCTAGAGGGCCGATGCTTTGGACACCCGGGTTCCAGATCGGCGGGTGCTGTCCAGGCTGAGCTACGG
>Ga0315282_10005251_pt1 | contig 22147 bp, 17 predicted proteins | sample YL17G07_20_MG_FD_203693 | JGI IMG/M metagenome (GOLD analysis project Ga0315282, IMG submission 203693) | Sediment microbial communities from Yellowstone Lake, YNP, Wyoming, USA - YL17G07_20 | ecosystem: Environmental > Aquatic > Freshwater > Lake > Sediment | place: USA: Wyoming | collected... | reverse complement strand
CTACGTGGGAGAAGGTACTACACGCGCTGCAACCGTGGCTGGTGCGGCTAGTCGGACAATGCCCCTGCTGCAAGACACGATTTCCCCAACAGCCCCTTGATTCTACATAACAAAGTAATACTAGGAGCGAGTTGGTCATGGCTCCGGTTGCCTTGGACTTGAACGCGTCCATGCCGAAGATGAAGATGATGCCCGAAACCTGGCCCATGACGAGCAGCAGGCTGTTGGAGGTGCCTTCGGGCGCGGGGTGGGTGAGCTCGGCGCCGAACTGGAACCCAATAGGGCCGGAGCTGAGGAGGAAGAACCCGAAGGCAAAGCCCGAGAGCAAAAGGAGCCAGTAGCCCGTGGCAAAGGTCATGCCGAGGAGGCCGGGAATCAGGCCGGCAAGGGACAGCAGAATGAAGGGCTTTCTGCGGCGGGCCTTGTCCGAGAGCAGCGGCATGACTACGGCGCCGACGATTCCGCCGACGAGCATCAGACCGCCGAGCAGGCCGGCCTGCGAAATCGAGAACCCTCTGGGCCGAACGATGTCCTCAATCCAGGTCGAAACGCCGTTGAACATGCCCAGGCCGACAAAGAACACGACGAGCAGCAGAATGAAATCACGCTGCCTGAGCATCTGTTTGAGGCCGTCGAACATGAGGGCCCTTGCTTCATCGCCCGCGGGGCAGGGCGGGGTTGCGGGCCCGGATTTGGCGAACAGGATGAAGACAAGTGCCGACACCGCGCCCGCGAGGCCGTAGACGAGGAGCATCTTTTCCATCCCGAGGTGGATGGTCAGAGTGGGCGTGATGAGCATGGCGACGAGAATGCCCAGGTAGACAGCCAGGGTCCCGAGCCCGGCCGCCGTGGCCCGTTCGCGCGTCGGGAACCAGCGGGCGGCCATCTTGGTAATCGAGCCGACCACCAGGGGCTGTCCCAGGGCGATTCCTATCTGGGAGGCGAAGACCAGGGCGAAGCTGGAGGCGAAGAGCCCCCGGGTCAGGGCAAAGAGCCCGGTGATGGCGGCGCCGATGCCGACCGCGGCGCGGAACCCAAAGGTATCTATGACCCAGGCCGAGGGTAGGACCAGGATAATGTAGACAACCATGAAGCTCATGGAGAGGAGCCCGATAGTGAGGTCGGAGGTATGGTAGAGCCGGGCCGCGGTGCCGGTAATCGGCGCGAACGTTATCCAGAGGAGTTGGGTTATGCCGACGATGAGCATGAACGCCGCGAGCACGACCCAGCGGTAGCGGTAGACGCAGAAGGGTTCCGGCTCTCTTGGCACCGGCCAGCTTAGGTGAACCTCAGGGCGATGTCAACGGCGGACCGGGCGCGGGCAGGCGGTCTTTCTGCTCCTGTGCCGCTTGTATCGGCTTGACTTTGCCAGTCTCACTGGTAAACTGCAACGTTCGGAAGACCGTGTAAAATCCATGTCCGCACCGGCCTGCGTCGCAGGCTGGACACAGCCCTAAGGAGGAACTAATGGCGCTGACAGACGATGTTAAGAACATCATCGTAGAGCAGTTACACGTGACACCGGAGAAAGTGACTGATAGTGCCCATTTCGTTGACGACCTGGGCGCTGACTCGCTCGACATCGTCGAGCTGGTCATGGCCTTTGAGGAGAAATTCGCCCTTGAGATTCCGGACGAGGACTCCCAGCAACTGACAACGGTCGGCAAGGCAGTTGAGTATCTGCAGAAGCGGATGGCCGAGAAGAAGTAGCGTCGGGCGGCCAGCTTTGAGACTGCCGTGAACGGCAAAGGAAACGTCTCCGCACGACGCCGGGTCGTAGTTACCGGACTTGGCGCGGTCACGCCGGTGGGCAATGACGTGCCGACGTTCTGGCAGAGCCTCGTGGCGGGAAGAAGCGGGATTGCGCGGCTCACCGCCTTCGACCTGACCGACCTTGAGGTGCAGATAGGGGCCGAGGTGAAGGACTTTGAGCCGACCCGGCGCATTGACCCGAAGCTTGTCCGGCGCGCCGACCGGTTCACCCAGTACGCGCTCTATGCCGCGGACGAGGCGGTGCGTGATGCCCGGCTGGAGCCGGAGAAGGAAGACCCGGCCCGGGTAGGGGTTGTCATCGGCTCGGGCATGGGCGGAATCCAGACCTGGGAGGCACAGTTCGCACAGTTCCTGGTCAAGGGGCCGCGCCGCGTGTCGCCGCTGCTCATCCCGATGATGATTCCGGACATGGCCTGCGGCCAGATTGCGATTACCTACGGGGTGCGCGGGCCGAACTACGATACGACGTCGGCCTGCGCCTCGGGCTCGCACGCGACCGGCGCGGCCTTCCGGCACATCCTCGACGGCGACGCGGACGTAATGATCACCGGCGGCGCCGAGGCGGCCATCTCCCGGTTCACGGTCGCCGCATTTGCCAACATGGGCGCTCTGTCCAAGAGAAACGACCAACCGGAGAAGGCTTCCCGGCCTTTCGACAAAGACCGGGACGGCTTCGTGATTGCCGAGGGCTCGGGCATCTACGTCCTCGAGGAACTCGAGCACGCGCGGCGGCGGAACGCGCCGGTTTACTGCGAGGTCGCCGGCTATGGCGCGACCTGTGACGGCCACCACATTACCGCGCCTGACCCGGAAGGCGCGGGCGCGATGGCGGTGATGCGGGCGGCGCTGGCCGAGGCCGGGCTTAAGCCCGAAGACGTTGACTATGTGAACGCCCATGGTACGTCCACGCCGCTGAACGACGCGACCGAGGTGAAGGCGATCGTCGAGGTATTCGGTCAGCACGCGCGCCGGCTCGCCGTCAACTCGACCAAGTCGATGATCGGCCACGGCCTGGGTGCGGGGGGAGCGATGGAGTTTGTCGCGACCGCATTGTCGGTGAAGCACGGCCGGGTGCATCCGACCGTGAACCACGAGACGCCGGATGAGGGCGTAGACCTCGATTTCGTGAAAGGCGGTGCTCGCGACCTCACCATCCGCGCCGCGCTCTCCAACTCCTTCGGGTTCGGTGGGCACAACTGCTGCCTGTGCGTCAAAGCATTCAAGGACTGACCGGTGGACTTTGTAGTTTGCGTCAAGCAGGTGCCTTCCACCGAGACCAAGGTTCGCATCAACACGCAGACGAACTTCGTGGATTTGACCGAAGTTGAATGGGTGGTGAACCCGTTCGACGAGTACGCCTTGGAGACCGCGCTGCGGCTGAAGGAGGGTAAGGCCGCGGGAACCATCACCGCAGTCGGCCTGGGCCCTGAGCGCGTCAAGGTCGCGCTCAGGACCAGCCTGGCGATGGGCGTGGATGCGGCGGTGCACGTCTGCGACCCGCTGTTCGACGGCATTGACGCCCTGTCCTCAGGGCGGGTCCTGGCCGCGGCCATCAAGCGCCTGCCTTACGACCTCGTGCTGTGCGGCAAGCAGGCGGTGGACGACGACCAGGCCGCGGTGCCCGCGGCAGTGGCACACTTTCTTTCCATCCCGCACGTGGCGCTCGTACCCGAGGTCGAGGTGAACGGCGAAACCGGAGAGGTAACCGCCCGGCGTGAGGTCGAGGGCGCAATCGAGGTCGTGAAGGCGAGGCTGCCCTGCCTTCTGACCATCGGCAAGACGAAGTTCGAGCCGCGCTACCCGACCCTGAAGCTGATGATGGCCTCGAAGAAGAAGGAGATTCCGGTGCTCGGCGCGGCGGACCTGGGGCTCGACCCGGCCGCGCTGACCCGAAGGCTTGAGTATCTTGAGGACCGGCTGCCCCCGGGGCGCAAGCCGGGACGGGTCCTTGAAGGCGAACCGAACCAGACCGTGCCCGAACTCGTGCGCCTGTTGCATGAAGAAGCCAAGGTGGTCTAGCATATGTTTGACAGGAAGTTATCGCAGGAGAGGTTGCTCGTAGGCATCGGCGGCAACATGGGCTCAGGCAAGTCCACGGTTGCCTCGGAGCTGGTGCGCTACGGCGCCAAGTTGATTGACGCGGATGAGCTCGGCTGGACCGTTCTCAGCCGCGGCAGCGAGGAATACCGCAAGCTGGTGAAGACGTTCGGCCGCGGGATTCTCACGAAGAGCGGCCGGATTGACCGGAGGGCCCTGGCCGAAGTCTCGTTTAGGAGCCGGGCCGGCCTGAACAAACTGAACCGGATTACGCACCCGGTACTGGTCGAACGCGTGCGCAGGGAGATTGCGCGGCATCGGAAAGGGCTGGTAGTGGTGGATGCCGCGCTGCTCTTTCTCTGGGGGCTGGACAAGGAAGTGGATGTCTCCATCCTGGTCACGGCACCCGAGCGGCTGAAGGTCAAACGGATGACCCAGTCGGGGATGTCGCTCAACCAGGTGAAGGCGCGGCTGAAGCTGCAGCAGTCCGATTCGAGCATCTGGCGGCGGGCCGATTTCGTGCTGGACAACCGGGGCTCCCTGGCCGAACTCAAGCGCAAGACCCGGGCGCTCTGGAATTTCTTCTACAGCGCCCGGTTCCAGAGCTTCAAAGCCGCACGCAGAACCTAGGCGCCTGCGGCGAAGCAGAAGGGCAGCCGCCGACATGCCGAAGCCGGAAAGCACAAGGCCCGGCGCCGGACGTGAACCGGAGAAAACAATAGGTCGCATCCCGTGAATCTCAATCAGGTGCCGCTCAAGGACGTGGAGTCGTCGGGCTCAGTGGTGCGGGCGAGCACGCCGTACATCCTCGAATACGATGAGGTCGCGTCCCTCGCCGAGGACATCTTCGATACGTACCGCAGGCTAGTGAACCGGTCGGCGCAGCGACTCGGACCCAGACAGAGGGAGTCGAATGCCGAGAGTTACTCCTTTTTCTCGAGCGAACGGGAGTTGGGTCATTTCCACGTTGTCTATGACGTCGATGAGACGCGGCTGTCCCTGGAGCTCTCCCTGGAAGAGGCGACCAAGTTCTACCGCCTGCTGCGCGAGCAGCGGATTATCACTCCCGACCTTGCGCTCATCCGTCAGGTAATGTCCGGCAACCTGGCCGAGACCGTCGCGGCCGTGCTCTGGCAGATAGGCGCAATCAAGGTGAGCCTGGGCGACTTGAGGCCGCTGTTCAAGGTGGACGAGCGGAAGAACTACAGCCCGATTTACATAGACGTGAAGGGTCTGGCCAACTATCCGGAGGTGAACGACTTCGTGCTCGGGTCGGCCGCCCTGCTGGTGCGCAACCTTGACTTCGACGTCGTCTGCGGAATAGAATCGGGCAGTATTGCCATCGCCGCAGTCATGGCCCAGAAGCTGTGCCGCCCGATGTTCTACGCGCGGCGCGAGCGGAGGTATCCGGAAGCAAGCCCGTTCGAAGGCATCAAGAGCCACGAGCTGTTCCGCAAGAAGGTCCTCCTCGTTGACGACACGCTGGTGCACGGCTGGACCAAGACGCGCGTCATCAAGGAGATACGGGAGTGGGGCGGCAAGGTTGAGTCGTGCTTTGTTGTCTTCGACCGGCAGCAGCAGGGCAGCATGGACTTGGAGCACGCCGGCGTGACGCTGTGCTCGCTTACCAATCGCGCGGCGGCCCTTTCCGCCAAGATCCCGCGCGAGATAAGCTTCCTCACCGACGAGGAATACGACGAGGTTATCTCGTACTTCTCCGACCCCAAAGCCTGGCACCGGCGCCGCGGCTTCAGCTTTCACGAGCCGGCGGCTGAACCGGGCCTCTTCCGTTCTTGACAGGGGGCCGATTGCGGCCATTATTTGTGTCGAGGCATACGTGCATAAGAGCAGCGCGGCGAATACAATCGGCACGAGAAACGGCAGGGGAAGATGATCTGGCATTACAATTGTCCTGAGTGCAGTCAACCGACTGAAGTCACGTGGGAAGGGCTGGAGAAAGAGGTGATATGCACCAGTTGCGGCGCGACACATTATCCGCCCACCCCTCACGAAGACCATTACGCCTACGTAGACACGAACGAGTGGCCGCCAGAGATAGAGGAGGCCGTGACCGCGCTGCGCGGCACGGTCTGTGCTGTTCCGGGCTGCTACCATGAGCGTGAGACGTTCGTCCACCGGAAGCCGACTACGCTCGGCGGCCGGACTTCGGTCGACAACCTGTTGCCGATGTGCAAGCGGCATGCCGAGTCGAAGGCGGAACGCGACTACGACGAATGGCTCGCTGAGGTCAGGCAGCAGGAGGCGGAGAAATCATGCAAGGAGCCTCAGATTGAAATCACGATTACCGCACGCCGGCCCGACGACAGACCCGTGGTTGAAGGATATGCTCTGATGCCGGGTGTTTACCTGCCCATTGCGTCCGGTCAGCCCGAGCGCCCGGTCCGAGCCAAGTCGGGCGCGCCCACGCCTCAGCTTGTCCTTGCCGTTCCATTTCTGCGCGGAACGATGGCGCGCCTGCTGTTCGACTATGACTGCGAGATGGCCGAAAGCGGCCGCTGCAGGGTATACCTGCTGGCCTGGGCCCGGGGCGAGGAGCCGCGCCTGGCCGACCTGGGCGGGCCGTGCTATGCCGGGATATTCGCAGTCAAGGAGCATCTGGGCGTGGCCGGCGACAAGTGCAATTATCAACTGGAGCTGGCCCTGCCCGATGCGCCCGGCGGCCGCTGGGTTGCCGCGGTCGCCCTGATTGACGAGGGCTGTGACCTGGCTCTGACCGAGTACGCGCTGGCCGGGACGACATAGGCGCGTCGCGCGCTCCAAGCCTGACAATCGGGCCGGTTGTCGCTTCGGTACTAGCCGTTCAAGAGCGTGCGGAGCCGCTCGACAAGCCGGTCAGCGGGAACCTCGGTTTGCTCGCCGGTGACGAGGTCCTTCAAAGAGTATACCCCCCGGGTCAGTTCATCGCCGCCCACGATTACACAGCAGGCCGCGTCGGCCGCATCGGCCGACCTGAACTGCGCCTTGGCCCGGCGCGCGCCGTAGTCGATTTGCGCGGCGATTCCCTGTGAGCGGAGCCTGTCGAGCAGCGTCCGGGCCGGGGCCAGTTCGGCTTCGCTCATCCAGACGATGAACGCCAGCCGGCGCCGCGGTGGCGCCGGAGCCTGAGGCGCGGCAATAATGGTTCGTTCCAGGCCCAGGGCAAAACCGATGCCGGGTGTGTCCGGTCCGCCGAACTCGCCGACAAGATAGTCATACCGGCCCCCGCCGCCCAGACTGTCCTGCGCGCCCAGCGCGCCGGATACGTACTCAAACGTAGTACGGTTGTAGTAGTCGAGCCCGCGAACCAGCCGGTCGTTCAACTCGAAGCGCAAGCCGCGCGCGGTCAGGCCGGCGAGCACCATCTCGAAGTTCGTTCCGCACTCGGCACAAAGATGCTGCCTGGGCCGGGGCGCGTCCGCCACCACGCGCCGGCACGACTCGTTCTTGCAGTCAAACACCCGAAGCGGGTTCGATTCGATGCGCACCCGGCAATCAGCGCAGAGTTCCCCGACGTGAACGGTGAGGAACGTCACGAGCTTCTGGCGATAGGCAGGCCGGCACCGGACACAGCCGATGGAGTTCACGTGGACCGTGCAGTCGTCGATGCCCAGGCTGCGAAAGAAATCCGCACCCAGGTAAATCACCTCGGCATCCACCTCGGGGCTGGGTTCGCCCAGCACCTCGACGCCCAGTTGGTGGAACTGGCGGTGGCGGCCTTTCTGGGGCCGGCTGTAACGGAAGAACGGACCGACGTAGTACAGGCGGCAGGGCAGGCGATACCGGCTCTCAAGTACGGCGCGCACCACGCCCGGCGTGCCCTCGGGTCTCAGGGTCAGGCCGCGACCGGCACGGTCCGTGAAGCTGTACATCTCCTTGGTTACCACGTCCGAGGCCGCGCCCGAAGACTTCACGAAGACCTCGGTATGCTCGAAGATGGGGGTGATTACTTCCCGACACCCGAAGGCAGCGGCAATTCTGCGGAACTCGGTCTCGACCCGGAGCAGGCGCTCGGAGTCGGGCGGCAGGAAATCCTGGGTGCCCTTGGGCCGTGACTGCTTTGCCGCGTCGGCCATGTTCCTACTTCACGAGCCGGGATGAGAGTTCAAAAGAGAACAGGCCGAGGATGGCGCCGGTCAGATTGGCCAGGAGGTCAATCAGGCTGTAGGTGCGGTAGGGTATCTTCCTCTGCACCAGTTCCAGGCCCACCGCCAAGGGTGCGGTCACGAGCACGGAAGTCCAGGGCGCGGCCGCCTGGGCGGCGATGCCCATTACCGTGAACAGGCACGTGTGCACGACCTTGTCGTAGCCGCGCTCGAGCAACCTGGGCGTGCGCTTGAACGGCATTGTCAGCAGGAAGGAGGTCAGCACAATCCAGCAGACCAGAAACACCCAGGCCCGGCCGCGGCGGATCTTTCTCATCGGAGAAGTCAGAAGGCAAAGTGCAAACTGCGAGAGGCAAGGCTGCCGGACCGGCCTTCTGTCCGGGGCGTCTTGCACCTTGACTTTTGCACCTTGGCTCTTGCCTTGATTCCTATCCTGCTTCGCCCCGGATGATTTCCTTCACCCTCAGCAGCCGGGTTAGGTCGCCGCGCTCGTTCTCGGCGAGTTTCAGTTTGATGAACTCCACGGTCTCTTCGATGTTCGGAATCAGGACGAACTCGAGCGCGTTCACGCGGCGGCGGGTCTTCTCCATTTCATCAGCCAGAAGCTCGAGAGTCTTTTCTTTCTCGGCGAGAATCAACAGCGAGTCCAGCAGGCCGTCAAACGCGGCCAGGGCGAAATCGAGTTCGGCCGAGGTCGTGGCAAAACCATAGCAGCGGGTCTTGCCGGAAACCTCCTTGTGGAACACCGGCACCTTCACGTTCATCACGTTGCGGGTCGTCACCGTGACCGAGACGTGCTTCGAAGGGAGCATCACGGCTTCGTCCAGGTACTTCGGGCCGAAGGCGGCGCGGGCGATGGCGAACCGGGCCAGGATGCGGGCGGTTTCGCGCTCGACCCGGGCCCGGTGAATGCGGATCTCGTCAATCAGGGCAAGAATGAGGCGCATCATCTCTTCCTGCTTGTCCTTGAGGAGCTTGTGCCCGCGGCGGGCGATGGCGAGCCGCTTCTTCAAGCGCATCAGGTTCATGCGCGTAGCGCCGACGTCGAGTCTCATTGCGGCGTGATTCTATTTCCCGTGTCAGGTGAAGTCAAGAAAGATGGGTGCGGCAGGCTGGCCGCCGACGGCGAGGGACCCCGGGCAACTGACGTCGGTCTAGGACTCGTTCAGCGCCAGCCGGTACAGCCGGCCGCGTTCGGCGTAGCCGCGGCTGCTTCTGAGGATGGAGTCAATCTCGGCCGGAGTGAGGCTGCGCTTGACCGCCGCAGGTACGCCGACGACGAGCGTGCCGGGAGGGACTTGAAAACCTTCCCTCACGACCGAGCCTGAGGCGACGATTGAGTGCGAGCCGACGCGGGCGCGGTTCTGGATAATCGCGCCCATGCCGACCAGGCACTCGTCCTCGAGAATCCCGCCGTGGATGACGGCGCGGTGGCCGATGGTGACGCGGCGACCGATAATCGTAGGAGTGTCGGTATCAACATGAACCATGGTCAGGTCCTGGATGTTCGTTTCCTCGCCGACCGAGATGCGGTCCATGTCGCCCCGCAGAACGGTGTTGAACCAGACGCTGGAACCACGGCCGATCTTGACCCTGCCGATGACCGCGGCGCCGGGGGCGATGAACGCGTCCGGGCTGATGTCGGGCGCGTGGCCCTGGAACCGGATGATCACTTGCCCGGGGGCGCCGCCGGTTTCGCGAGGGGCCGGGTGAAGCGGAACACGGCCATGTCCTTGGTCTTGCCCTGCACGGTCGCGGCGACGAAGGCATCGCCGGGCACGACGAGGTCCACCCCGGTCGCGTCGCCTCCGGGCGAGTAGTGGCGCTCCCAGACCGAGAGGGCGTTGGGCTGGTACTGGAACACGAGCGCCTCGCTGTGCGTCCTGCCGAGCAGCTCGCCGGTGACGAAGATATCACTCGCCGCGTTGATGTCGATGCCGTTACCCGTGGCCTGCGCCTGCTCGCCGTAGGCGGCCTTTCTGATGACGCCGCCCGCCGGGTCGTATTCGAGGATGACGCAGTGCGTGGAATCACCGACTACGGCGGTCCCGGTGGCGAGAATGTCGCCGAACGGATCAAACGCGATGTCGCCCGGCGTGTCGTTCCCGCCCGAGTCATAGAGGCGGGTCCAGAGGGTGTCGCCCCTGGAACTGAGCTTCATGATAATGATGTCCGTGTTATCTTTGTTGGCGAGCTGGCCCACGACGGCAAGCTCGTCCTTGGCGTTAGCCGCAATGCGCCGGGCGACGTCGGTGCAGCAGATGTCATAATTCCGTGACCAGACGGTCTTGCCGTCCCCGGCATCCAGGACCGCGACCATCTGGTCGGTGTTGGCGTCGGTCCCGGCGACACCGCAGACGGCGATGCGGCCGCCGGACAAGAGGCAGACGCCCGTGCCCCATGACTTGTCAGCGATGGCGAGGCCCTTTTGCCAGATCATCGAGCCGTCGAACCCGTACCTGGCGACGATACAGAGCTGCCTGCCGGACACCTCGGCGCGGCCGGCGACGAACAGGTTGCCGTTCTGGTCCGCAGCGATGTCGCCGCAGGCCGAGCGAGGCGCGTCCTTATACGTGCGGGTCCATATTTCCCTGCCGTCCTTTGTCACCTTCTGGATGAGCCAACTCGAGCGGTCGGAACCGGGATCTTGGACCGTGCCGCCGACGTAGAAGTGCATGTTGTCGGCGGCGATCGCCACCGCGGTCTCGTCGCCGCCGGTGTCGATTATCTTCTGCCATACGGTCTGTCGTGCGCCGCAGCCCAGAAGCAGCGCCACGGCAAGTGCGGCCAGAGCGAACCGGAAACGCGTTTCAACCATTCTGCTCCCTTCGAGTTTCAGCCAGCCACTCTAGCCGACCCGGGCGCAAAGTCAAACAGTCGGGCCGGGTCAAATTGACCGCGGCCGGCGTCTGCGATATAATCGACGCCCGTGTTCCCTGCCATATTCGGTATCTCCGGCCTGCGCGGAATCGTCGGACAGGACCTTCTGCCCGAGTCGGTCTCGCGCGTTGCCGCCGCGTTCGGCACCTTCGTCGGGCCGGGGACGGTGGCCGTCGGGCGCGACACGCGCGCCTCGGGCGAAATGATGCTGGCGGCGGCGACCGCCGGCCTGGTTGCGAGCGGCTGCGAGGTCGTGGACCTGGGCATCTGCCCGACTCCGACCGTGCTCTACTACACACGCCTGAGCCGGCTGGCCGGGGCCATCGTGCTGACCGCCAGCCACAATCCCGAGCAGTGGAACGGCATGAAGTTCGTCAGCCGCGACGGTGATTTCATCTCGCCCGACGAGCTTGCGGCCTTCCGCAAGCTGGTCAAGTCGGGACCGATTAGGTACGCCGCCTGGGAGACGATGCGGCCGGTCAAGCAGAATCCCAATGCCGTCTACGCGCACGTGAACGCCATCATCGGCCACCGGCTGTTCCGCGACATCCGTACCGCCATCATCGGCCGAAAGCTGAAGGTCGGCGTGGACGCGATGAACGGCGCGGCGTCGGTGGCCGCGGTCCAGCTCGTGGACGCCCTCGGCGCCGAACCGGTGAAACTCTACTGCAACATGGAACCGGGCAAGCCCGCGGGGTTCCCGCGTCCACCCGAGCCGACCGCCGAGAACATCGCCGACCTGTGCGGCATGGTGAAGGAACGGAAACTCGACTTGGGGATTGCGTTTGACCCGGACGGCGACCGGTTCAGTTGCGTGGATGAGACGGGCATTGCGCTGGGTGAAGAGGCCACGATCTGCCTGGCCTGCAAGTACGTGCTGGCGCGGCGCAAGGGACCGGTAGTCGTGAATCTCTCCACGACCCGGGCGGTGGACGACATCTGCGCCGGGTTCGGGGTAACGGTGGAACGCACGCCCGTGGGCGAGGCATCGGTCGTGGAACGGATGAAGGCGGTCAACGCGGTGCTGGGTGGCGAAGGCAACGGCGGCGTCATTCTTCCGGAGCTGAACTTCACGCGCGACGGGCTCGTGGCAGCAGCGACGGTGGCCGGGCTCCTGAGCGAGAACGCCGGGCCGCTGTCGGCGATACGGCAGACGATTCCCGAGTATCACCGCGTCAAGGCAACGGTCCCGCTGAGCCGCGAGGATTTCAACGGCCTTGCCGAGCGGCTGGTGGCCGAGTTCGGCGACGCCCAGCTCGACAAGCGCGACGGCCTGAAGCTGGACGCCAAGGATTACTGGCTGCACGCGCGGGCATCAAACACCGAGCCGATTGTCCGCATCATCAGCGAGGCCCGCACCGAAGCGCAGGCGAACGACATCGCGCAACGGGCCCGGCACGTCCTGGTCGGAAACGGAAAGGCGAGGAGCTAGCGCCGTGTGCGGCATCATGGGCTACATCGGGCCGAGGAACATTGCCAACGTCGTCATCGTGGGCCTGCAACGACTGGAGTACCGGGGCTATGATTCGTGCGGCATCGCCACCGTGGACGGCGGCCTGTCCATCAGGAAGACCGCGGGCCGACTCGAGAAACTGATGGAGATACTGAACCGCGACCCGGTCTCCGGCAACGTGGGCATCGGCCACACGCGCTGGGCCACGCACGGCAGGGTGACCGATGAAAACGCCCATCCGTTCACAGACTGCACCCGGACCATCGCGCTCGTGCACAACGGCATCATCGAGAACTACCGTGAGCTCCGCGAGCGGCTTATCAAGGAGGGGCATCGTTTCGTGTCCGCGACCGATACCGAGGTCGTGGTGCACCTGATTGAGTCCTACTACAAGCGCGACCTGGTAACGGCGCTTCGCAAGGCCGCGGCCGAGCTGAGGGGTTCTTACGCCATGGCGGTCGTTTCGGCCCGGGACCCGGACCGGCTCTATGCGGTGCGCACCGGCAGCCCGCTCGTCATCGGCCGGGGCAAGCGCGAGTACGTCGTGGCTTCGGACGCCCCGGCGCTGGTGGGCATCGCCAAGAAGATGATGCCGATGCAGGACGGCGAAGTGGCGGTCGTGACCCGGGACGGTGTCGAGCTTACGGACCTGGCGGGCAGGCCGGTCGAACATGAGTTCACGCCCATCGAGCTTAAGACCAAGGCGATGTCCAAGGGACGCTACCCGCACTTTATGCGCAAGGAGATTTTCGAACAGCCGCAGGTCATCAGCGACGACCTTGCCCGCAGATTTCGGGACCGGTCGATAATGCTCGACCCCGAGTTTCTCTTCTACCCGGATGAGGTCGAGAAGGTCGAACGGATTGTCATCCAGGCCTGCGGTACGTCGTATCACGCCGGCCTCGTCGGCCGCTACTATTTCGAGAAGTTCTGCCGGATTCCGGTCTCGGTGGAAATCAGCTCCGAGTTGCGGACGTCCGAGTTCATCTACGACGGCCACACTCTGATGCTGCCCATCAGCCAGTCGGGCGAGACCGCGGACACGCTGGCCGCGCTGCACGAGGCGAACCGGCGCGAAATCCGTTCGCTGGCGATACTGAACACGCGGCGCTCGTCCATCGACCGCGAGGCGAGTTCATCGGTATTCATCCACGCCGGCCAGGAAATCGGCGTCGCCTCAACCAAGGCCTACACGGCGGAGATATTCACGCTGCTTATTCTGGCGCTCTACTTCGCCCGCATCCGCAACGCGATGCCGGACGACAAGTACGACGAGATCGTACGTCACTGCCGGAAACTCCCCGAGCAGATGAACCGTCTGCTTGAGCTGGACCACAAGATCAGGGCCGTTGCGGGCCGACTCTCCTTTGCCCACGACTTCCTCTTCCTCGGCCGCGGCATCAACTACCCTTCGGCGCTTGAAGGCGCCTTGAAGCTCAAGGAAATCTCCTACGTTCACGCCACCGGCTATCCTGCCGGCGAGATGAAGCACGGGCCGATATCGCTCATCACCGAGCAGGTCCCGGTCATCGGGATCGCCCCGCGCGACTCAGTGTACGAGAAGATGCTCTCGAACCTGGCCGAGGCCAAGGCGCGCAGGGGCCGGCTTATCGCGGTCGGGACTGAGGGGGACAAGTCGCTCGAAGAACTGGCCGAAACCGTGTTCTACATCCCTGAGACGCCCGAATACCTCTCGCCGCTGCTCGTGGCACTGCCGCTCCAGCTCCTCGCCTACCATATCGCCGTGCTGCGTGGCTGCGACGTCGACAACCCCCGCAACCTCGCCAAGTCCGTCACCGTCGAGTAGGCCGTTTTCATTCTCTCGCCGGACATATAAAGTCAGGCGCTGTTCATCCGGCCGTGAGCGGCGGTCAGCGGTGGGCACGCAGAAAGCGAAACGGCTGGGTCGGGCTGGAGTCGATGCCAGCCCAGGTGTATGATTGAACTGAGCATGAAGCTGACCATCGCCGTGGCTCTGCTTTTCTCCATCGCCGTCGCGGAGCAGCCTGTCGAACGGGTAATCCGCATTGACGTACCCAGTCACGACGCGGTCTATGCGCTGGCGCGGCAGGCGCGGCTTTCCATCATCGACGCGCAGGAGCGGTTCATCACCGCCTATGCCGATGACGCGGCTATCGCGCGGGTGCGGTCACTGGGCTATCACGTGACGGTGCTGGTTGAAGACTACCAGAAGCAGGCCGCGATTGACCTCGTGACTTACTACACGTATCCCCAGGTGTGCAGCATTCTGAACGCCGTCGCGCTCGCCTACCCCGGCATCACAAAGCTCGAGACTCTGGGCATGTCGGCGGGCAACAGGCCGATTCCCGGCATCAAAGTGACGCAGGACGCAGCGAACGAGCACTCCCGACCGTGCATGCGGCTCATCGGCGCTCACCACGGCAATGAGAAAATCAGCACCGAAATCTGCCTGTCGTTTGTACAGTACCTCGTGGACAACTACGCGACGAACCCGCAGGTCCAGGCACTCGTGAACGACCGCGAGTTCTGGGTCATTCCGGTGTTCAACCCGGACGGCCACGTGGCCAACAGCCGCTACAACGCCAACGGCATCGACCTGAACCGGGACTACGGCTACGAGTGGGACGCGGAGGGCGGCAGCACGGCACCGCTGTCCCAACCTGAGACTCGTGCGCTGCATGCTCATTCCGAACGACACGAGCCTACGCTGGAATACGCGTACCATTCGGCTGCGAGCTACGTGAACTACCTGTGGGACAACACGCCCATTGACCCGCCGGACTCGACCTGGATAGTCCCTTTGTCTCAGCGCTACGCGGATTCTACCTACGGTTCACCGACCACACGACTTACGCCGATCAACGGCTATGACTGGTACGAGGTGCATGGTTCGTGTCAGGACCATACATTCGGGGCGTTCGGCGGCTTGGCCTGGACCATTGAAACCCAACTGCCCAATACCCGCGTGAAGATTGACAGCATCTGTATCGCGAACCGCCGCGCCATCCTGGACATGAGCACGCTTGCGGGCTACGGCATCCAGGGCATGGTCTATGATTCGCTGACCGGCCAGCCGCTGTTTGCCCGCATCGACTTCACAAGTCCGCGGCGCTGGAATGAGTGCACCAACCTCTCCACCGGCGACTTTCACAAAATGCTCGGGCCCGCGACGTACTCCCTGCGCGTGACCGTGAACGGCTACACGCCGAGGGAGTTCGACGACCTGGTCGTGACCGATACCGGCGTTGTGACCCTCGACGTACCGATGAGCCGGCCCCAGAATGAGCCCTTGAACTACGCGCAGCGGATTATCACCGTCCGGCGCTACGACTACTACCACAACCTGCCGGGAGTCGGGTCGGATGCCCTGGGAGAACCGGACGGCCGGTTCTACACCGTGGGGTCGGGCACGAGTTTCATCGTCCTCGACGTTGACCCGACGCAGCCGGTGCGCAACCGCACGGGCAACGACATAACCGTGGCCGCGACCGGCGGCTACACGCTGCAGGCGTCAAACAACTGGCAAGGCCCCTGGCAGTCACTGGGAGCGGGCAATGGCACGCAGAGTTTCGACCTTGCCACCGTCGGCATGGACAGCGCCCGCTACCTGCGCATCGCGGACAACGGTTCGGCGGCGATTGACGGGGTGAGCTATGTCGGCCCGCCGTCTTCCATTGTCGGCGAGCCGGACCTGTCGCCCTTGGGCCCGCGTCTTGCCGTCCGGCCGAATCCGGCCTCATCATGCGTAAGCATCACGTTCACGCCGGTCGCACGCGGCAGTCGGCTGCGGGTGATTGATGCGCTCGGCCGTCACGTTCTCACACGGACCCTTGGACCCCTGAATAACGGGACGCTCTGCCTGGACCTGCATGCACTCAGGGCCGGCGTCTACTTCTGCCGCCTCGAAGGCGCGGGCGGCTCGGTCTCAACCAAGCTGACAGTCCAGCGCTAGCGATACAGCATCAGCTTGCGCGACAGGGCTGCGCTGGCGGCCTGCCGCTCACGGCTCACCGCCAATCGTAAATCGGCAACGGGACGGGCAGGGATGGCGGCAGAAAACGTCCGCCATCATCGCCGACAACCTGCTTGACTCTCGGGGCGACAGGCCTATGATGCCTGTGAGGATAAAGATGGCTCGCCTGCCCTTCCTGCGGCTCCTGGCAATTGCCCTCTGCGCGGCGGTTGGGGAAGTCCCCGGCCAACATCTCGAGGTGGCCGTGCCGACTTTCAACGGGTGCTTGACTTCGTCTGAAGGGTGCCGATAATGGTCGTGGAGCAAGCGTAATGCGTACCGCGAGACTGTGGCTCGTCTTCCTGGCGGCTAGTTCAGTGCCGGTGTCAGGCAGGGCGCAATTCCTCGAAACAACGGTCCAAGTCGGACAAGGGCCTATAGACGTCCTCTGGAACCCGACGTCGAACCGGGTCTACACCGCGAACAGCCTCGACAACACCGTGACTATAATCGACGGAGCCACGAATCAGGTCAGGGCCACTCTCGCAGTTGGCGACTTCCCAGGCGAGTTGTGCTGGAACTCGGTTGAGAACAAGGTCTACTGCCTCTGCCCGGAAGCCAACATAGTCGAGGTAATTGACGGTTTGGGGGACAGCATTATGGCCAGGGTCCAGGTCGAGGACTATCCATCGCACGCCGCGTTCAGCGCCACCGAGAACAAGCTCTACGTCTCCCGTACTGATGCTGGCAGCCTGGTGGTGATTGACGGCAGTGCCGACACCGTACTGCGGCAAATCCCGGTCGCCCGGGACGGCGCCATAACCATGCTCTGGCACCCAAGGTCAGGTCGGCTTTTTTGCGCGATGGGCGACAGCGTGAGCGTTGTCGATTGCACCACAGATGAGGTCGTCTTTGGGTGGAGCGTAAGAAGCTCTGCATGGATATGGTGCTTCAACCCGGCAAACGGGCTGGCCTATCTCGGGGGGACGACGAGTTCGTACGTATTCTCCCCGGGAGGGGACTCCCAGATGGCGACTATTCCCGGCTACGTCGCTGCACTCTGCGCTGTTCCATACCCGAACAAACTCTACCTCTATGGCTGGCACCTCAGATACCGGTTGGCTGTACTTGACTGCAGCTCCCATTCGGTGGTGGAATCCATCGCTGTCTACGGCGGCCCGATGGTGTGCGACACGGTGAGAGACAAAGTGTACACTAGCCATGACGGTCTCCGTAGAGTGACAGTGCTCGATGCTCGGGCCGACTCGGTACTCGTGACCCTCCAGCTCCAGGCCACTGCGGCTGGTGCACTGTGCTGGAACCAAACCGATTCCAGAGTCTATGTCGCCGACGAAATGGGCGATGCCGTTTTTGTTCTTCGTGACACGACTACGGGGATTGCCGAGACGAGACCACTGGTCGCGTCGCTGAGGGGCCGGGCCTGCGCATTCGTGCGAGACGCCTTTTGCTGGTCTGAGTCGAAACTCGGGCAGGTTATTGACGCCGGCGGACGCAGGGTGGCAGAGGTTAGACCGGGGCTGAACGACCTTGGCCGCTTGCCCGCTGGCATCTATGTCGTGGTCGGGGCAGATGGCAGCCCGACCACGAGGTTTCTCAAGTTGAGATAGGCGCAGTGCTGCTGACTTCCGCCTGGCGCTTGACTTCATATGAGGGGTGCCGATAATGGTCGTGGAGCAAGCGTAATGCGTACCGTGAGACTGTGGCTCGTATTCCTGGCGGCTGGTCTGGCGCCGGTCGCAGGTTGGGCGCAATTCCTCGAAACAACGGTCCGTGTCGGACAGGGGCCGATAGATGTCCTCTGGAACCCGGTCAGCAACCGAGTCTACACCGCCAACAGCCTTGATAACACCGTGACCATAATCGATGGCGCGACGAACCAAGTCAGGGCCACTCTTGCGGTGGCCGACTTCCCTCTGGCGCTGTGCTGGAATTCAGCGGCTAACAAGGTCTATTGCCTCTGTCCCGAGGATAACATTGTCGAAGTGATAGACGGCTGGGGCGATAGCATCATGGCGAGAGTACAGGTAGCAGACTACCCGTCCCATGCTGCCTTCAGCGCCACCATGAACAAGCTCTATGTCTCCCGTACCGACACCGGCAGTCTGGTGGTCATCGACGGCAGCGCCGATACGGTCCTACACGAGATTCCACTGGCTAGAGAAGGCCCGTCCTTGATGCTCTGGCATCCCGGGACTAACCGTCTCTTCTGCACTGGCGACAGCGTAACTGTGATTGACTGCGCGGTTGACGAGGTCGTGGCCGGCCTGCGTGTGACCACGACACCCTATCAGTGGTGCTACAACCCGGTGAACGGGCTCGTCTATCTGGGCGGGTCGCGCGGAACGCACGTGTTCTGCGCCCGTGGCGACTCTCTCGTCACGGTGGTCCCGGGCACCGTGTGGTGGCTATGCGCCGTACCCTACCCGAACAAGCTCTATCTGTACGACTGGGAGGTCCTGCCGAGGGTGCGGGTGCTCGACTGCAGCAGTAACACAGTCAGCGATTCTGTATCCGTTTACGGTGGCCCGATGGTGTGCGACACGACAAAGGGCAAAGTGTACGCTAGCTGCTACGGCTCACACAACTTGGTGTCCGTGCTCGACGCGGTTGCAGATACCGTGCTCGCAACCATTCCACTGCCCGGTCCAATGCCGGGGTCTCTCTGCTGGAACCGGACCGAATCAAGGGTCTACGTCGCCGAGGAGATGGGCGACCTTGTCTATGTCCTCCGTGACACGACTGCGGGCATTGCCGAAGCAAGTCCTCCAGCCGTGTCGCGCTGCGTCCGACCCGGGACAGTAGTCCGAAGTGCCTTTTCATGGCCCGAGGCCGAGTTCGGGCAGGTTATTGACGCTGGCGGGCGGAAGGTGGCTGAGGTCAGGTCGGGACAGAACGACCTGAGCCGCCTTCCTGCTGGCATCTATGTTGTGGTTGGGGCTGATGGCAGCCCGACCGCGAGGTTTCTTAAGCTCAAGTAAGCGGAGTGCGGCGCCAGGGGTAGCCGCACAAAAGGAGGCAAGCATGAGGACTGCATTCATGCTGTTCACGACTGTGCTCCTCGGCTCCGTAGCCTTGGCGCAGTCTGACTTCGGCGTACTGGCAATAGTATCGCCACCAGATACGGTACTGCTGGATACCGAGGTCGTCCCGCAGGTGCGAATCTACGCTGACTCGGACAACGATGACGACGCGGTTCAGGTCTATCTCCGAATCGACACCCTGTACGACGATATGCTCGACACCATTATCGAACCGGGCGAGACCCTCACACTCGACCTGACCGAGTGGACCGCCGACACTGAGGGTGTCTTCACGGTTCTGTGCTCTCTGTATGCCGATGACGACACCCTGTTCGACAACGACACGCTCAGCCAACCCGTGGTCGTCCGCGCTCTCCGGGCGAATTTCGCCGTCGAGGCGATTCCCTCACCGCCGGGCACGTTTCGGTTCGGGCCCGATACGATTCCCTTACTGGTGGTCATACGCGCGGCCGAAGCGAACGAAGACGACTCGGTCACAGTGCGCCTGCAGATTGACTCGACCTTATACGACGAGACTCTCGACGTGTACATCGACCCCGGCGCGACCGACACCATCGATGAGTTCTCCGAGTGGGAGCCGGACTCGCAGGGCGTGTTCCTCGTGCACTGTGAGCTGCTTGTCGAGGACGACACTGCTGCGAACGACACGCTCAGCAAGGAAGTCCACGTGCTGCCGCCCTGGCTGGACATGGCAGTCGCCTCGATAGAGGTACCCGAGGAGACGATTCCCTACGGAGAAGCGCTGGCTCCAATCCGTGACTGTCGTCGCGTCGGACAGCAACAGCGTGTAGCCTGAGTCACTTCTGGTCGAGTTCCAGATAGACACGTCCTATTATGACACGGCGGTAGAGTACGACGTGTCACCGGGCGAAACCCTGGTGGTTGACTTCGAGAAAGAGTGGGGCGCACGGCCCTTACGGAACCACGACGTTGTCTGCCGGCTGCTGGCAGGCGACAGCGTCACGACCAACGACTCCCTGCGCCGGACGACTTACGCCTACCTTCCAAGCGGTTGGACTGAAGTCTCCGAGATGGACGAGGATGACGGCAGAATGACATCCCACGGCGGCTGGCTTTGCTCCACCCCGAGCGAGACCCTGATGTTCGCTGCCAAGGGGAACCGGTCACAAGAATTCTCAGCCTACTTCCCCGAGGATGACGCTTGGGAGATGAAGGAGACAATTCCTTACGGCCCGGAGCACAAACCTCCATACAAAGGCGCGGTGGGCGTGTGCGACGATTCAGGGAGGTACACCTATGCCACCAAGGGCAACAACACGCGGGGTTTCTGGCGCTATAGCATCAACAGCGACACCTGGGTGCCGAGAGCGGACGTCCCGCTCGGCCCGTCGGGAAAGAAGGTCAAGGGCGGGACCGACGCGGCCTATGTCGCGAAGAACGGTGCTGGCTACGTCTATTTGCTTAAGGGCTACAAGAACGAGTTCTGCAAGTACACCGTGTCCTCCGGGCAGTGGTCGCCGCCGGATACTGCCCCGACGGGCAGCAGCCACTCCGCCAAATACGCCGGCGGCTCGTGGCTGGCGTACGATGGCGACCACACCGTCTACTGCCACAAGGCCGTGAAGAACGAGTTGTTCGCCTACGACGTTGCAGGCGACTCGTGGCACCATGGACAGATCACCGGAATGCCGCTGGTCGGACGCTCAAACAGGAAGAAGAAATCCAAGGAGGGCGGCTGCGCGGCTTGGCTTGATAGCTGCATCTACGCTCTGAAAGGCGGAAATACTCAGGAGTTCTGGAAGTACGTCCCGGCATCCGACTCCTGGTACGAACTCGACACGATACCGCAGATGGGTTCCACTGACAAGAAGAAGAAAATCAAGGCCGGAGCCGACATCGCCGCGCACCCGGATGGCATGTTGTATGCCCTGAAGGGTAACAAGACCATGGAGTTCTGGTGCTACGTGCCCAGCAGCGGAGCACTGCCGCCGGGCGAGGACAACTCGCCGCCGCCCGGGGAGAACGAGTTGTTGATAGCGAACGGCCCCTGTTGTGCAAGCCCGGCTTTTTCGCATTCGGGCCTGTTCATAGCCTTTACGAAGGCAGCAGCGACCGGGCACCCCCAGGTCTTCAGAGCGCTGGCCAACGGCGGAGGAGGAGTGCAGGCCCTGACCCAACTCCAGCAGGCCAGTTGTTTTTCCCCAGCCTGGTCCTACAGTGACCAGAAAATTGCCTTTGTCGTGGAACCTGACACCGGCGGCTCGACCATAGGTGTTGTCTTAAGTATGGGCGGGCCCGTGGTTTATCTCAGCTCAGTCACAGGCGACATCGAAGACTTTGCCTGGGCGCCCAACGGCAACAGCTTGGTCTACACTCGTTCAGACTCAGGCGACTACACCCAGCTCTGGTCCTGCCCCCTCAACGGCGGCAGCGCCTCGGAATTAACCACTTCGTCCTACGACCACTTCCAACCGCATTTTGCGAGCGACTCTGAAATCGTGTTCCGGCTGGACCCTACGGACGGGCCGAGTCAGATTGGGAAACTCTACAAGTACCACTCCGACACTACGAACCTACACGCATACGTCTGGAAAGAGACGACCCTTACCTCGACTGAGCATGAGCACTCCGCCCCGTGCGTAGCCAGAACCGCACGACTGGCGTTCTTTGAAGTCGATAATGACGACGGCTATACGATGATAGGTCGGGTAAAACTCAACGGTGACAGCGAGACCGTGATAACGAGCGGAGCCTATGACTTCGAGCTGCCTACGACCGGGCCGCTGGGCGAGACCTTGTTTTGCCTGCGCAGCACTGACGCCGGGGCAGCGGTCTACGAGGTCTATGCGGACGGCAGCGGGTATGACGTGCTGACAGACGACGAGGTCGAGCGCGAGACCCCTCATGCCCGGCAGAACACAACGAGCCCGGCATGTGCGACCTA
>Ga0315282_10005250_pt1 | contig 22149 bp, 37 predicted proteins | sample YL17G07_20_MG_FD_203693 | JGI IMG/M metagenome (GOLD analysis project Ga0315282, IMG submission 203693) | Sediment microbial communities from Yellowstone Lake, YNP, Wyoming, USA - YL17G07_20 | ecosystem: Environmental > Aquatic > Freshwater > Lake > Sediment | place: USA: Wyoming | collected... | reverse complement strand
AATCTTCAGATCGGCAAATTGAAGTCTGACGCAGAAAAATACGCAACCCTCCAAAAACTACTACAAAGCCTCTAACTCCCTTTTTTTCGTTTAAAGTGTATTAACTGAAGGGTGAAACCTTGAATACCATGAATACTCTCAGCAAACTGTGTGTTTCTTGGATACTGATGTGGGGAGGAGCCTATATTGCAACAGCTATATTTGCACCGCAAATTAGTGGAGATTCATTTCTAGGCACAGTCTTCTATATGATTCTCGGTGTTGCCACCATTGCCTCAGTTCTAGTTCACATATTTTCCAAGACTATGTTAGGTCCTCTATTGCTCCTAGTTCTTGCCATAATAGGAATATACGGTGGCGTTGCATCATGGTCGGGCATAGCTATTTGGAATGTTCCATTTCCCAACAAAGAACTATTCCAAGTCAGTATGGCCTTTGGCGAACTCATCACATCGGTTCTAATGCTGTATCTAACCTTGTTCCGCGAATAATCCCCAAACCTTTTTCTATTTCGTCTAATGATGCTTATACGCATAAGGTAGGTTAACAGCAAAAGGGTGATAGCGAAACCATGAAGAAATGTGACGTAAAAGGTTGCAAAGAAAAGGCTGTATGGTTCAGCAAAACAGAATCATTATGCACATTCCATTATCAAAAAAAGGTTAAAGAATCCTATGAGAAGGAAGCTCAACCATGACAAAATGCAAAAAACCTCTGGAAGATAAAACACCCTGTGGTTGCGAAGATTGTTGGGAGTGTATCTATAAGGAAGCTCAACCATGATGGATTTAGAGAGTTTTCTGTTTGGTGCTTGGGCGGCTACTTGCATGATAATTGCCATTTGGAATATTCACAAGTTAAACGAAAGAGAAAAAGCAAAGAAGGAAGCGAAACCATCTCCCTAATCCCTTTTCTTTTAATTGGAATTATCCGAAAGGGTGAAATCACATGCCCTACTGCCTTTTTAGAGACTGCTTGTGTTTCAGAGACAGAGCAGACGAACCCCCTGAATGTGAAGGTTGCATCCAGACATGGAGCTTTAATCCTATCGAGAAAGCCCGATACGAAACCTACAAGAAAACAATAGCGAAACTACCAAAAACCTAATCTTTTTCTACTCTTAAAACAAGTTAAGCGCATGAAAAGGGGTGAAAAAATTGAAATGGCCAATAACATGTAGAGATTGTCAAAGCTGTTATGAACAGACACTAATATGCCAAGAATTTAACAAGTCTGTTGCAGACAATTCTGTGCATCCATGGGAGTGCTCAAAATTCAAACCTAAAAAAGAAACACAACAATTAATCAACGAAATCGGTAACTGTTTTGCAGATTCCAACGGAGGCTGACTATCCCCTCTTTTTGCTGTTAACAAGATATAACCGCTAAGGGTGAATACCAATGATAAAAGTATCGACTCAAAAAGTTCCTGATAAAGACCTGTCGGAGATCTGGTTAGTCTTCACAGACGGAACGAAAATAGGAACTCACTATGGACCTAATGGCTATCGATTGAAGAATTACGTGATGGAGATAACTCTCAAGCGAAGACGGAAGCGAAAAACTCCCTAACTTTTTTTATGCTGTTAAGCCATATTATGCGAAAAGGGTGAATTGATGAATCTAACAGAATTATGTCAATGTATGCCCCAGAACACCATTAAAGATACTGATGCTGTAACAATGCTGAGAAGTGCCATGGAAGCATCAAGTAAGGTCTACAAGACTGCCCGAATCCATTTGGGTGAATCACTAGAACAAGATAAATTAATGCAAAAATACATCGAGAAAAAGATAGCTCCATTTAACGTTCAACACATCATATGGAAAGGAGTCTATGGTGATTCTCCCAAAACAGTCGAATACTGGTTTTTTATGACTGGCATCCTTATCATTAGAGGCATTGATGGTCGATGGAGTTTTATGGGACCAAAGATCACACGAAAGCAATGGGAAAAACTTCAATCATCCTAACCCTTTTTTCTGTTAAGTTGGATTAAACGCAAGGGTGATAGCTTTTGAAGCTAAAAACTCAGATTGATTTCGACGGATATGTCGCGGGTAAGCAAGCTAATATACACATCGTTCCTCTGTTGGTAGATTCTCCAAACAAAGACGAAGAGCCGTTCTTATGGGCACGTTTCGTTGACGATGAAACTGGCGAAGAATTGCTTGATATATCCATTGAAGAGCTAACTGAGATAATTAGAGCATTAGAGATTGCTGCTAAGGCAGAACAAGAAGCACAGGCATCGCATTAACCCCTTTTTTCTTTCTGTTATATTGCCTTATGCGAATAGGGTGTACTCGTAGTAATGTATCATCGAACGGAAACTGAGAAAATGCAAGCCGAGAGGATTCGGTTCCTAGAAGCCAAAGTGGCCAACCTCGAAAATGAAAACACAACTCTCAAGGCAGCATTAACGGGTCAAACAGTAGAAGCCGAAAGAAGCTACCGAGACAACATCGAAAAATTCGATCAGCTCTCTCATCAAGTTCTAGGCGTAGTCACATATCTAGTCAAGGTCTGGAAGCGCCCAGTATCCTATCATGAGATCATAAAAGGTTTCCAAGCAAAATACCCAAATGTAGCCAAAGAGGAAAGTATAACGAGGCGCGTTCGTGAGCTGGTTGAAGATAAATGGTTGGCAACGCCTCAACGTGGCTATTTCATTCCAATACCAAAGAAAAGCACATAAACTCCCCTTTTCTCTTAATGCCATTTATATGCAAGGATGCGGTTAAGAAACATTATGCGTAAGGGTGAAATGATGCCAGATAAATTTGAATCTACCTTTGACTTTCTCAGAAGCACGAAGCGTACCTTCAGATTCCAAGAAGTCGGTGGAACAAACATAGAAATTCTCTATGTGAAACAGTCTGCTTTCAAGGTTCAGCCTAAGAAGATTAAGGTGACTGTCGAGGTTCTTGAGTAATGAAGCGCATAGCGACCATCAGACAGAATAGCGATGATCAACTCAAGGATAGGCTGAGAGATATCGGCAACAGCTTAATGCGTGCAAAAGGCAGAAATGCAGCAGGGAAACCAGAGGAAGACACAATGTTCATCGGTAAACTCAAGACAGAAAAGGCTCGCATCTTAACCATTCTTAGAGAAAGAGAAATCGAACGTGAGAAGCAAAAGGCATAATTCTCCATTTTTCTTTTAAATTACGTTAACCGCATGAAGGGTGAATAAATGGAAGACATCACGATCTTCAACCTGAAAAAGCATTGGCACATTGATGGCACTAAGCTTGACCTCTATGAAGAGATCAAGACAGGCAGGAAGACGAGTGAATGGAGAAATGCTTCTCCTTATTGGCTCAGAAAACTTCTCACTAATAGATTAACGAAAGAAGGGCTAAAATACGTGTTACAAGTCAGGGGACACACTCCTCAAGAACTCACGACATTGCTCAAGGTTCACAGAGCTTGGTTTGTCATTGGCTATCCTAAAGGTAATGTTCCAAGGCTTGAAGCAGACATAACGGCTCTTATTTATCATCAAGGAAGCGGTCAACTAGAAATCAAAATCACCAATGTCAAAGAGGTTCTAACATAACCTAATTTTTTCTGTTAAGGTAAGTTAAGCGAAGGGTTAACTCTTATAAATGACCAATCCAACTAGCAATATTCCACCAATTAGGGCCACTGGTAACACCCAGCTTGGCACTTGCAACTGAACAACTTTAACAGCTTCCACTTTTTCCTCAGGTTTCTCTGGTTCCTCAACTTTCCTCCAGTACAGCTCTTCTTTAGGAACTTTTGGATATCCCCCACTCCTAGAAAGAATCACTTGACTCCCAGTAGATGTCAAATTCTGCCTCCACATCTGAAGTTGCGTACCATCGGCTCCATAAAACAGTTGGGGAATGAGCGGAGCAATGTACGTTCCATCACTACGCCTCTCAACTAAATATCCTTGCAAAGCGACACGCTGATATCCAGTCGACTCAACATACGCCGTAAGACTGAAGCTTTCATCCTCATCTAACATTAGACTCATTCTTTAATCGGACAACCTGAAGTCGCTCTTATAGCGGATAAGAGTCTTTCATGCGTTCCTTCTTGATCAGCTATTACTTTGGATATTACGAAAGCTAGATGTTGAAGACTCACATCATCACGTAAGGCTTCTCCAGCTAACCTTGCGAGCTCCTGATATTTCTTAGGTGCTTCCTCTTCATCCTTTAATGCTTCTTCAAGAAGCTTGCAAAACTTTTGTTTCTCAGACACGCTCATCCCCAAATTCTTATAAGCAGAACCACTTTAATAGTTTTGCTTGGGTTTTAATGGTTAAACTTAAGGAGTTGGAACTCAAAAGCGTCAAGTTAGACACAGACGAAGCTGACGATTGCCTTAAATGCGGTACTCCATTCAACCTTTTTGACAAGATTCTGGTTCGAGACGACCATCAAGAATATGTTGTCTGTGACAAGTGTGGAGAAATCTACAAAGTGAAGGACTGAGAAATGAGAAAAACGAGGGTTATAATCATTGTGGTAGCTGCCGTGTTTTCAGGTTTGATGATAGCTCTTGGTTTCAATACGCTTGATTGGATGACATTTGGTCATGATAACCCAACGATGTGGTATTTCGTATGGCCTAGCAAATTTGGGATGCCATTCTGGAATGCCTACTTTTTCGGTGGGATTCTACCATTATGGGCTGGTGGGTTCTTGGCAGGAATCATTGTGGGTCTAGTAATTTCGGTTTTGTGGCGTAAAAGAAAAACTCCTAGCAGTTAATCCTGCTTATGTGCAAGGGTGAAGAAAATGGAAGTATGGGTTTGTGTCTATTATCAGAACCAAGTTTGTGTAATGCCCAACCTTTGCTCAATCGCCATAATCTTTGATAGTCAAGAAAAAGCCGATAAATGGTTGGATGACGCAGAACATCATCGTGGTGCGGATCTTAAATTCTGGATTCCAAAAGTTCTGAAGATACCAATACGATAATCTCCCTTTTTCTCTTAATGAGACTTATCAGAAAGGGTGTAAAAGAGTCCTAAAAAACTTGGATGTTTCGAGATTTACACAAAGGAATCAATTATAGACGTAGAGGTATCGTGATGTCTGAAAAGGGTATGTTGGTTTCTGACATATAATATTCACATAGGTATTTGAGTGAAAATGCCCCACCCTAACTGCCAAAAAGTGTTACTCTTATAAGAAAGTTGCTGTTAACTATGGTTATGCGAAAAGGGTGAAAAATTGAAGAAAAGACCTTCATGGGACAATTATCTGATGAAAATAGCCTTTGACGCTGGTGAGAGATCCACATGTCTGAGGAGAATGACTGGCGCTGTTTTAGTTACAAGAGAACATAGAATAATAGCTCTAGGGTACAATGGAGCACCAGCGGGATTACCCCATTGTGAAGAACTTGGAGGATGTCTTCGAGAACAGCTTAAAATCCCTTCTGGAGAGCGACATGAAATATGCCGAGCTGTTCATGCTGAACAAAACGTCTTGATGGTTTGTGCTATGTATGGTGCTTCAACAAAGAATACAACTCTCTACGCTACGACTTTTCCTTGCATAATCTGTGCTAAACTTCTTATTCAAGCAGGAATCGAACAAGTCGTTTATCTAGATCCTTACGGTGACGAGAAAAGCAATGCCGAATCAATGAAGATGTTCAATCAGGCTGGCATTCACTTGAGAAAGCTTGAAGACGATGGTTCGCTTAAGCTTAGTTAAGCGCATAACGGTAATTATCAGCAAGGGTGAATTGTATGGATAAAAAGAGGCAATTTTGGGCGTACATAGTTACTTTAGATGTTAAGGTATCAGCACCAAATAGGGAAGAGGCAAAACAAATAGTCAACGACAACATTATTAGCTTTCGAGAATGGCCAAGCCCGATTGAAACAATAGTAATAAGGCGAGTCAAACCCGTAGCTAAATAATCCCCACTTTTTTAAGGGTGAAAAATCATGCCAGAAGTCATAGAACAGCCAAAACCAAAGGAAAAGCCAAAACGCTTAAGCTCCATGCAAAAAAGAATCCTAGAAATACTCTTGGCCTATCCTGAAAGCACAGCACGAGAAATCGCAACAACATACTTTAACAAACCCATCAAATACAAGACAAAGGAATACGTTTCAGTACACCGTAGCCTACGCAACCTCGCCCAAAAAAACCTAGTCGAGACCGTAGGTGGTCAAATGAAGTGGAAACGCAAGACTCAATAGCCCTCCTTTTTTCTGAAAGGGTGAAAATGATGCCACAACCTAATGGGGCAGGAAACAAAAGCAACAGAGAAAAAGCCGAAAAACTCGTTGAAACCATGCCAACCACATGGACAACATTCCAAGAACTCGTAAAAACGGCTAAACTAGGCACTAATGAACTCCGCAGATTCCTAATAGAAGGAAAGAAAAAGAACCTCCTAGAAAACAAGCAAGTGCGAACTCGGTTCAATGGTCACATCTGTTATTGGCGCCGAAAACCATAACCTTTTTTTCTCATAATGTAGCATAAGCGAAAATCTATTAGGAGGTTTAACATATCATTTGATGGGTGAACATGTGTCCGACTCTGAGTTGATTTTGCGGTTCAAAGATATCTTGCCAGAAATGAAACGAAAAGAAGAGGAATCTCTCAAAAGACTCAAAGTGTTGTATGCTGAGTACATGAAAAAACCTCTTGAGGAACAGTTAAAGATGGCGCGAGAGGCAATGGAATATGTCCACCACTGAAGCTAAAAAGTTCATATGCGAATGTTTCGATTCGATAGAAATAAAAATGCTGTTTGATGTTCTTAATCGTTACTTCAAATCCGATTATGATAGATTTCGTAGAGATCTAGAGTTCATGGATGAGTTTCTCCGAGTGAAAGAAAAGCTCAAATGTCCAATACAGTAGTGCGGTTATGGCATATTAAACGCAAATAGGGTGTTTCTATGAGGGTATGTCCAAAATGTGGGTATCATGATCCTCCGATATGGCGACCTGCAAAGATGCATAATCCTTCTGGGGATATTGACATAGCAAGGATAGAGGATGTTCAAATATTTCTACCAGAAGTTGGGAAGCAGCTGACTTTAAAGAGAGGCAAAGAGGCGGTTATTGAGGGTATTTTCGCATATTACATTGGAAAACGTGGCGTTTGGGTGCGAAGAATTGCAGCTGACATTTTTAGACAATGCGGATTATCTGCTTTTAATCCACCTTATGAAACGAGCGGACATAACAAACTAGCTATCCAAGTCTTTGGAAGATCGCAACAAAAAAAGCACTAGCCTTTTATTTTTCTGCGTTTAATAGGTTTTATGCGGTTAACTTAGTTTATGTGAATAGGGTGTGCGTTTTGAGAGATGATTGTCAATGGATGAATTTTCGCTGGGCTATAGATGTTCATTATACACATGTCGAGAACTGCCCGATTCTAGCTAAACTTGTGGAGCAATATAAACTATTTTGGGATGGAGAATATTGTTATGTACGACAAAAGAGTTTCATTTTGCGCTTTCCTGACTGGAGGAATAACTACCGAGTTGATTTAGAGGCATGGAAGAGGCATCATAAGATTACTGATCCAAAGCAAAAAACACTTATCTAACAATCTTTTTATTTGCTGTTAAACATCGTTAAGCGAAAGGCGAATCAATCATGCCTCAACCTAAGCTCATAGTTGTCGTGGATAAGTTGCCGAATGGAAAATTGTATTGCATGGATTTTACGCCTGAACAGCTTGAAAAATAAAAATCGTCGAATATTTTTTATAGTTTGAATCTCTACTAATAATGGGAGTGAGCATAAATGGCTGTTGAAGACTTTAGTCAAGAATATTGGGTTGAAACAGACCTTAACAATCACATTCGCATAGTAGGAACAAACCACGTTGACTTTCTAAGCTTCAGAAGCGAAGATGCTTATTTCCGTAGAGATATGGGTGTTGGGCACTTCACGGATTTTACGCATAAGATTGACGTGAAACTTAACAGTGCTGCTTACTGGAGTCAGGGTCAGTTTTGGATGCTTAGTAACGATGTAGATGATGCTTTAGGATTATATCATGCTAACAAAAGCTTCATTGACTTGAACTTTTATAACGATGGACATGGAACAATTTGGATGGGTTTAGAAGAATTTTATTGGGATGATTTCTATAAAACAGAACGTCAATATTACAATGGTTACGGAATTTCAGTGGGCACACCATACTATTGCACTATTTCAAAGTCGGGATTAGCCTTTACCTGTAAGGTTTATGGTGATCAAGCAAGAACAAACCTTTTGTTTACGTTAAACCTTACACTACATGAGGATACGAGTAAACGGTACATTTTTGTTTGCAACACGTGGAATAGCGGACATGACATTTACGGAGACCTAAGCATTGAAAACCTCGACATGCAAGAAGAGGGTGTCACAGAGGCTATTGCTGTTTATGCGTTTGATAGAAGTACGAATCAGTACATGAGCGGTGTTTGGGGAACTGCAAGTTTAGACGGCGTACCTAAAGATGCAATTGGCGGACGTGTATTGTGGCCTAGTGTGATGGTTGGTGCCCATACGCTTAGTTTGGTGGCTATTCCTGCTGGGTATTCCTTTGCCCACTGGAAAGCTTATCCTGCTGAGAACTGGAAACCACCTACAATAGATAATCCCTACTCTACAAACATCAATATAACTACGCAGAGTGGCGGACCGAACGGTTTAGTTGTTTATCTTACACTTGAACCGCCTAAAATTGCAACGTCAATTTCGATTAACGTTAGCCCTACGTCTGGAATCGTACCCTTCGTAGCCACTGTCACTGGTAACTTAGTTGACAGTTCTGGGTTTGGGCTACAGGGCAAGTCCATCAACTTATATGTGAACGCAACATTGGTTGACACTCAAATAACAGGATCAGAAGGTAACTATGTCTTTGATGTGAATATTACCGCTGCTGGCACATTTCAATGTCAAACGGAGTTTGCAGGAGACGATACTTTTGAATGGGCTCGAAGTCAGCTCATAACGGTGATTGCAACAATTTCACCGTTGCAGATCACATTGAACATCGGCACAAGCGGGAATGGCACAGTCAACCTACCAAACGGCCCTCACACCTTCAACGTCGGAGACACAGTGCAGTTTACAGCAACCGAAGGTGCCAATAGTGCTTTTAGCCAATGGACGTTGAACGGAACAATATACACAACAAATCCTCTAAATCTCCAAATCATGGCGAGCATGGACGGATTAACTCTAGTTGCCGTATTCATATTGACAACCATTAACCTGACCGTGACTGCGGGAGCAAACGGATCTGTCGACCCCTCAGGAACCATCATGCTCTCAATAGGTCAAGACTACCAGTTCACAGCCACACCAGATTCAAATTACCAAGTTGACCACTGGGAGCTGGCTGGCGCAAACATAGGCACGACGAACCCCATGAGCATAACGGCTGTCGCAAGCATGGATGGTCTGACGCTAACAGTATTATTCACAAATATTTCACCAGCGCAAATCACCATACAGATAGCCGTAACAGGAAACGGCACTACCACCCCCGCCGTCGGAACACACATCTTCAACGTCGGCGATTCCATACAGTTCTCAGCCACCCCGAACAATAACTCCAGCTTCACAGATTGGAAATTCAACGGGGCCAGCTACACCGACAATCCCCTAGCGCTCACCATAACACAAGAAATGGATGGAAAAACATTGACCGCTGAATTCACAGCCATCGTAACTGCTGGTTTTCCATATTGGATCTTACTCATAATTGGTGGTGGAGTCGCTGTCAGTGTATATGCCCTAAGCAAGAAGAAGAAGCGTCCATGACAATCTGCGCATAAGCAGATTTAACCGAAGGGTGAAACCCTTGGTAAAGGAAAAGAAAGGAAGACTATTCCGAAGAAAAGACGGTAAATATCTTCTATACCTGCCAAAAGACCTATGCGAAGACTCTGGATTTCCCTTCCCCCTTGATGACAAGCACAAAAGCGTAAAACTGACAGTCACATGGGAAGGACACAAACTAATAGCACAATAACCATAAAAACACTCCTTTCCTACCTTTTTTCTAGTTAGGGTGAAAGAACATTCTCATCTATCTAGATGCCCTAAAGATTCTATAGGAGTAAACTCGCCCTCTTCTGAAGCAGATCCTTTACTATAGCGACAACCCTTATCCATGCATGACCGACCCCTGGAACACCCATAACCTATCTGTGTAACTGCGTCATTAAGCTGTTCTACCGTAATCGCCACAATCACTACAGTTTTCTTTTCTTTAAACTTGCCCTTGGTACATTCAAAACATGGAGCACATATGGGCCGTGGAACGATGATATTAAGAATCGGTTTCTCACTCATTACGGCTAACTCCTTTATTGGATTTTCCCATAGTGTTCACTTCCGCGTCGTTTTGTTATCTCGCGACGGACGAGAGTGGTGTTCGTGCCACCTGAATGTGAATGTTGTCGTGGCGGTTGCGCCCAAGGCGGTTGCGGAAAGCGTGCAAACGCCAGGAGCTACTTCAGGCGGAATCGTCCAAGCAGCCGTGAACTTTCCGTCTGCGTCGGTTGTTGCGTCGGGCAGTGCGAACTCGGTTCCTGTCGCGTCCACGATTTTGAAACTGACCGATACGCCCGATTGGGGGGCCTCATCGACTGTCACGCCACCCGAAATATTCACGGTGTCGCCGTGGTCGTAGCTGGCTGCTTCTGTTTTTACGGTTACAACCGTCACGGTTACAACATACTTCTTCAGTAACTGCCAAATGATGATAAGAAGTAACAGGATGACGAGGACAAGAGCAACGGCTACCTCACCAAGGATCAGATTGATTAGATTATCCATTTTGGGAATCACACCTTCGTTTAATACTGTTTATCCGTATAATAAAATAATGCGCCTTTCATTCCCTTTTCTATTAGGTGCTTTTGAGTTCTAAAAGCCCATTTCCTCTTTCTCTGTTCTTCACGACACGACATCAGCTTCGCCTCCTTTTTTATAGTTTCCGTAGATGTCTAGTGCCCAGTACGCATCCATGTATATCTTTACCAAATTGCTTACGGGTATTCCTGTCACAGTTCCCTTTCCAATGTTTAAGTATGCAGAGTGAACTCCCCCGATAGAGTGACCCATCATCAACTCTACCATGTCATTGTTAACATTGGCAATAGCCTTCATCCTTGTGTTAAAGTATCTTCTTAAGGAATAGGGAGTGACGGGTGCTTCCTTTGTGGCTACCCTTGTTTTTATGCTTAAAGCCTTAACATGCTGTTGTACCGATCTGGGTGATATGCGAAATATTCTGCCTCTCGGTGATGGTTCTGCATACTCTTTTAAGGCTTCGACAGCGTTAGGACCAAGAAAACTATCTGTTCTCTCACTTGTTTTCTGCCTATTTATTTCCAAATGGATTGGTACAATTCCCTTTTTCAACTGGTTTTTGATGCTTCCAAACTCGTTGCTCTGAGTTTCATACGTGAGGGAAAACAAGTCAACATTGGCCAAACCACTATCCTTTTGTGAACACATCCATGTTTTTATTGGCAAATTAGCAATTTTAACCATCTTTCGGAGGTCTTCTGGGCTAGGGGTTCTTGAACGTCTAACCACTCGTGGTCTAACAGTAGCAACCTTTTTGAGGTCTACATAATTGTGCATGTAAAAGCTTCGGATCATTCCAACTGCGTTTGAAATCGTGTTTGGCGCCTTTTCTTTCCTTCTCAAATACGTCGCATAATCTTCCAGCATTTCCTCATGCTTTCTCCTAGTTAAATCATCAGCACTGTTCATCGTAGCCTTTCTATCCGCAATCAAACTATCGGGGTTTGTCTTATGATAATTGCAAAATTCCCTAAGCCAATACATCGCCGCTCTATTTGTTGAGCTGAGTTTGAAGTCTAAGCTTCGGCTACGTAGATCAAGAGCCTTAGTCCATCGCTTCACCGTTTCGTAAACTTCCATGTTGTGAACCATCCTCTCCATCTATCCTAAAGTTTGCCCGCACCATGGACAAAAAGACCAGTTCGGATCTACAGGTCTTCCGCATTTAGGACATACTTTCCATTTCATTGTGTTATCGGATGGCTTAATAGTAAGTGCTACGTTAGTCATCTAGTGTTTTGCTCCTCTAAAAATTTCGAAATACGCTTGTTTTCCCATAAAATCGCCATGCACTTAATCCTCTAAGTTGAAATATAAGCTTTTCGCATAACCATATTTAACAGCAAAAATTTTAAAAGGAAGCAACTCTCTCTTTATATTCAGGAACTAGGGGTGAAGCGGGGGTGAGAAAGAATGTGGAAAACGAGAATATGGAGAAACCTTCCGACCATACTATTTCTAATCGGAGTGGCGCTGGCAATCCTAACTCCATACGGAAACAGAGTAGACCTTTAAAAGTGCTTAAGAATCTACTAGACATGGCGAGGAAAACGTTGCACAGAATATCAGAATGGGAGAAACATCAGAACGTTCGTGTGATGCCATCAATAAACTTCTTAATCATATGGATGACCTATACTGCTTTCACTCTCTTCATTGGAGCACAATTATTCTTTAGATTCAGCATTCTAATTGTTTTTCCGTATGGATGTGCTATTTACCTAACGACAGTTGGTCTTTTCTGGGCGATATGGAGATACCAAAGAAGCGAATAAAACACATTTTTCTTTGTCAAAAAAGCGAAAAGTAGAATAGGAGTTTTCTCTCTAATCCCTAAAAACATGGTGTTTTACGGTTAATAGTGGTTATGCGAAGATTCCTATTCACCTTCGTATAGTAGTTTATTCCATGCTCCGCTGATTGGTGGTTCGCTTGCAAATTTAAGCTTGTTAAACGTTCCAGATGTTGGCGGTTCAGAGAAATACTGAAGTTTCTTCCAACCAGTGGCAGGTGGAATCCACCCTGTTAACCAATTATGTATTATTGCTATTGAGGGCACCTATTTTTACTCCCTTAAGTTGTTGTATATTCCTCCCATTCAATAGTTATGAAAAGGTATTCTGAGATGGCTCCAGCAGACAACTGTTGGATGACTATTCCTTCGCCTTCTCTGAGAACGATTTGGTCTGCTTCGAGAGTTGCATCCTTATAATTAACATTTAAAAGTTGATAGGTTCCAGAGGGTGATGTGGGACCTGCTTTTTGCATTCCTAAAATATTCCGATCCAGTCCAGCGTTCCCTGTTAACGCACTTACGATGCTAGATACTGAGGCTGAAAAAGTTGAATCTTTTTTAACCGCTGTTTGTGACGTTCCCGTTCCTAAAGATGTTGTCCTAGTTGCTCTTATTTGGTTTGGCCCGATTGAACCAGTATCAACTATTAATATTACAGCCTTTACCTTGAAGATTCTGCCACTGGCCGCTGGATTGTAAAGACTGAGAAATTGGTAGTTTGCACTCGTTGAACCAACAACTCTTAAACAAATGACATAGGAGCCTTTAAAGTTTAAAATAGAATCCGCAATTTGATACTCAGAATAAACAGTTTGAGCACTAATCGTTTTCTGTATTGCTCTACTTTTTTTACCCGCTCCTTCAGTGGGTAATTGAATATAACTTTCAGACATTTAATATTCTTCCCACTCAAATGTCACTGTGAATCTGTCATCAACATCGCCTGCATACAATTTTTGAACAACAAACCCTTGGTCAGCATTCAATATTACCTCTTGTCCTTCAACAGAAGCATTAGCATAGTAATAATCACAAATTAATTCTCCTGAACCTGAAGCAGTAGAGATTTTAGCGTAAGCGGCAACGTCACTTCCTAATGTTCCAGTTTGAGTGGCTGTATGTTTAACAAGTGCTATAGAAGCAGGGAAAGCAGAGTCCTTTTTAGCAATATTCGCTGATATATCTGTTCCAGTCACATCTGCTGTTAGAAAGGTAAGTTTGATTATATTAACGGCACTTGCCGCACTACATCTGTTTCCAACAATCACCCTCTTTATCACAATATTCTTGCCACTTGCAGCGGGATTCCATATTGAAGCGATGCGATAGTTCGTTACTGCTGTTGTTGTGATTTCAGGAGTAACAACACTGTAGGCTCCAGCTATCGCCCGTTTACTATCCCTAATTGCAAACTGGCTTTGCACAACATTAGTAGCGATGGTTTTCTGTATCGTCCTAACTTTCTTGCCCGTTGAGTCAGCAGGTAGCTGAATATATGATTCACTCATTTAAGCAAAACATCCAAACTTCATTAGCCATCAGATTTCTCACTTATAGGTAAGCTTCTCTCAGGAATTGTTACATGCCCAACAAATTCTTCGTATTGTCCACGTAGTAATTCCCACTTAACAATTTCCAACGCAAAAATGGCAGCGGGCAAACTTATATTATGTTCCTTCAAGGCACCAACTATAGCATCCCTCGCCTCAATAGTCTCCTGAGCCTTAGCTTCAAGAAACTCCTTTTCTAACTCCTTAAGTTTACCATCTATTTTTTTCACGAAATCTTCTCGTTTAGGCGTATAAAACCCTCCTACTAAGCTACATATGCATACAAATGGTCATCAGCGGTTGAATAATAGACTTGTCCATCTACTGGTGTTGCTGGTGCTGTGGCTTGCGGATCTATGACGGGGTTTCTAAGGGCTTGCTTGTTTATTAACAGTTCAGCTACGGCTTGAGTATGTCCTGATAAAGCGTGGGCTTGTGGAGCGTGGTCTTGAACTTGTGCCTTAGTTGAGCCTTCCAACAGATTGCTGTCTGCGGCTTTTCCATCTTTTATTAAGCAAGTATCAACGGTTACACCAGCATTTAATGTCTTTTCGTCTAAAGTATCTAGTTTCTTTTCGCTGTGGCTATCCAACGTGTGAGCTTTTGGAGTCCAGTCTGCGGGGCTACCGTGAGTGTGGTCTGACCTAGCCAAATTTGCGCTTGTTCCCTCTAGTGGTGTAACGACATTTTCAGTGATTGATCCAGGTACTCCAGTTGTTACGTTGTGTTTGTGGTCGTCTCTTGATGCTGCTGTTCCTACTCCCTTGTCTGCTGTTTGAACCTTAACATCTGCTGGAGCATTATTGCTTAAAGTAGCCACTTCGTCAAGATACGCAACTTTTTTCCAACTCACAAAGATCCCTATCTAACATCATACAACATAAGTATATAAACGATTATCGTTCGTGTTAAACCAGAGATCCCCATCTTCTGGATGGGGAGGAGGGCTATTTCCGTAATAGGCTTCTGTAGGAGGAATATCTTCAAGCAGTTTTCTTATATACTCTACCAAATCACGAATAGACTCCTCTGAAGCGTTGCTAGGATTTTGAACGATTACCTTTGGTGCAGCTCCTATTTGAACAGACATTAACGTGTCCCCACGATCCTCACCGTCGCCGTTTCTCCATGGTTACACCAAAACAGAAGGTCTTTGATGACTGCTGTAACCAAGGCAATGTTATAAGTTTCGTGAGGAAGGATTCTATGTTCTTCAAAGCTTTTCTCGGTGTTGACGATACAGAAAACATCGTTGTAATCATCATCATTTATCACAGAAACACTAAACCAAGGCTTCAACAACGACATATGTCTTCGGACATCCGTTATCCGAAACTTCTCTATAGGCTCAACCGCACCAACAGGATGTTCCGCTTGACTAAGCTTTTCAAGAGCTAATAGACGCTCTGCAATTTCATTTAAAAGAGCAACGCTCATCGGTCCTTCAGATATTTTGTTCTGCTTTTCTGTGAACTGTGACACCTCTTACCCTTCCATTTTCGTCTTTTAGGAATTCCCATGTTTCTTCATTCTGATAAGTTTTAGCTAATGTGTACGTCGCTGTTGACTTCGGCCTAGTCAGCACTATCACAACGACAGCACCAATAGCTACCCCAAACACCAGAAACAGAATCTTCTCTAAAGTATCCATCTGTTTTCAATATAATAGTAAGTGGCGAAACTTTAAATGTTTTCTCTCTAGCCCCTGAAAGCATGGTGTTTTGCGGTTAACCCACATTATGCGTTGGACTTTTCTCGTCATTTTGATGGTCTAAAATCTCCAGAAAAAGGGTATAAACTTTATTATCTTCTAGCAACCTATACTATTCTTGGTGAATTCATGCCAGAAGCATGTTATGCTATTCCAGTAAGCACATTTAATGCCCTTCAGACTCCAACAACCGTATTAAGTGGACAGTTCACTTTGGTAGGGGCAGCATCTCCCCTCGTCGCTGTGGCAACGCCAGTCAAGAGCGTAACCATAGAGAACGTGAGTACGAATGCGGTCGTGTGGGTTGGATCTGCTGGAGTTACGCCGTTAACTGGTTATGGACTTCGGCCTGGAGCCACTGTGAGCATGGACATTGACGATTTAAACAAGGTTTACGTGATTGGCACAGTTGGGCAAGTCGTAAGCTATATTGCGGTGAACTAGAATGAGTGCCAAAACAAGAGCATCCAGTGCCGCGGGTGGCGGAGACTCATTTCTAGTCGTGGCTGCGCTTGATACTCCTGCAGTATTGAAGGCTAGAGCCGATTATGTCTGTGACGGAACAAACCTGACTGGCGGAGACGAAGTAGAGATAAACACGGCTCTCGGCGTGTCAAACGTTGTTATACTGTGTCCAGGCACATATTGGACAAGTCAAGCAATAGTTATGGCTTCATATAAAAGCTTAGTCGGCGGCGGCGCAGGCTGTTGCATAAAATTTAGAAATGGCATAAACGCAGACAGGAACATGATAGTGAACAGTGATCCAGTAAACGGAAACGACCACATAACGATTAGAAACTTGAAACTTGACGGAAACAAGGCAAATAATACAGGCGGTCAAGAGGCTATTTGGTTCACGATGGTGGGTTCAGGAGTGGGTGCAACCGCTAAAGCTGGCTGCATAATAGAGGGCTGTTTCATAGAAAACTTCAAGAGTATTGGCATTGACCTTGAGGGTATCGATGCTAGTCATCGTTGCACAGGTAACAAGGTAATAGGCAACACTCTGATCGCAAATGGTTACGCCCAAATCTATGTTTTATACGCTGATAACAATGTTATCTCTAATAATATAATTCAAGGCAGTAGCAGGGATGGTATTTCCCTTGACACTTGCGACAACAACGTTATTTCAGACAACATTTGCCAAGAAAACATCGGCAGTGATGGCATAGTTCTCTATGTCTCTTCTTACAACACTGTTTCAGGTAACGTTTGCCAAGACAACGCTAGCAATGGCATTGATATTACTACTAATTCGCACGACAATACCATCGTTGCAAATCACTGTCGAGGAAACGATTATGAAGGCATATACGTTCACGTCAGCCAGTACAACGCTATTTCAGGCAATACGTGTCAAGGAAACGGTGATTCTGGCATCTATCTTCATAATGCCAGCAACAACAACACTGTTTCAGGTAACATGTGCCAAGGAAACGATTATGACGGAATCGAAGTTGAAAGCTCCCTGAATAACGCTGTTTCAGGCAACACGGTTCAAGGAAACGGAATACCATCCGCTTATGCTGGCATTTATGTTTGGTCTAGCGGTCATGGCAACACTGTTTCAGGCAACATAGTTAGAGGAAGCGGTGCCTCTGGCATCTGTATTTCTACTTCCGATAATAATGTTGTTTCAGGCAATTTTTGCACTGAAAACTCGCAAGAAACGGGCAACACTTACGACGATATTCTGATAGCTGGAAGTAACCGTAACAATGTTGAGGGAAACGTCTGTAGAGCAGGAGCTCTTGCGAACAAGCCACAATATGGTATCAACATTACTAGTGGCACAGGCAATATGGTCACTGACAACGACCTTTACAACGATGGCTTCGGCACAGGCACACTAGCCGATGCAGGCATAACCACAATCATAATCAGTAATCTCGGATACAACCCGAAAGGAAATGTTGCAAATCCTTATTCTGTCGTCGCTGGATACTTAAAAGATTCAGCAGCAGCTCAAGCATTTCCAACATCCGCCACCAACTACACTGTTTCAGAGTCTCCGAAACTAATCACAATCTACGCTGGAACAATAACAAGCGTTTCAATAGACGGAGTAGCCACGGGTCAAGCTGGAGCCGCGTCCTTCGCCGCGTACCGTTTAGAGCCAGGACAGATATTGAACGTGGTCTGGACCGTGCAGCCTTCATCAGTAGTTTACGCAACATAATCTAATTTTCCTATTTTTTTAATACCAAATAAAGCAATAAGCCACCTATCGCCAAAATTGGAACCGCCCAGATCAAGGGTGATGGCGCCACAAGCCTTCTAACATAAATTTGCTCCGTATCCCCCGAAACCTTGTAAATCGGATCCTGCCCTACCATGCATTTGGCGCAAGAAGGCTGATACTCGTCCACATAAATAATTTCTTGCATTTACCGTCTAGTCCTTGGGAATCTAGCTTCCAACACATGAGTTCCCTCTGTCAACATTCCAAACTTGTACTGGTAAAAGTTCGCTGTACCATCATGACCATACAAGGGTGTCGTTGCAACGGAAGTTCCATCAAGATAAATTTCCATCAAAACTCCAGTAAGATTCGCAGAATCATCCGCTACAAGCGTTCCAGCCGCCATAATCTCCTCGTCCGATGCAAACTCCGTTCCTGGAGCTGTAAAATTGTCTCCTGACCCATACGCCAATATGGTAGTTACGGTTCCCTGCGCTCTTAAAATCTCAATCTGCTCGGAGGCTTGGCTAGTCCGATAAATTAGTGGCATTTCGTCACCAACATTCAATTCGCATTCAATATATAAGAGGGTTTCGATTATAGCCCTTAAGTGCCATTATTTGCAAGGGTGAAAAAGCACGCTGAAACCGAAGCCTAACGAGCCTAAACTGATCGTGCTGGTTCTCAAAGACCAAGAAGGCAAACTCTACTGCCTCGAATTCACCCCAGAAGAGTACCGTCGCTTCCTAGTCAACAGCATTTTAGAATATCTTGTATAGGATATAACCTGCAATGATGGCTGATACGACGACTGCTGCTATTTGTAGTGTAGGTGTCGAGATTGCTTGTGCCCCAACTGTTACTTTATATGCGAGGCTTGGAGACTCATCTGCAATCGTGTATGTTTTGAAGTCTTGGATAAGTATGATGCCATTTGCGGTGAGTTTCACGTTTTTTATCGAGTTTCCTCTTCGTGGCTGACCGAGAGTGAAAACAAGTTCGTTTGCTCCCTGCTTGATAAAGCTGGATGCATCGTAAACTAGGGATACCCATACTTCCTCGTTTTCAATCATATCTCCATGTGGATACTTATCTACCAGTCTACCGTTAAGGTATATTTCGAGTTCTCCATCATAATCTAGGTCGAATCCATCGAAAGTCAATTCAACATTACCATTTGACATGATTTGCTCACATTCCTAAACTAATAATTGTCTCTCTACCTATAAATTATTTTAGTCATGTAGACGAATTGCGGTTAAATTCAATTAACAGAAAATTTTAAAAGCACAGAACTACACTTATATGCGGTTTGCTGTATGAAAGTAAAGACTACCATAAAAATAGAATCAGAGCTTTGGAAAAAATTCAGTATCAGAGTAATCGAGAAAGAAGGACACCGCAAAAAGAATGAAGTAATCGAGAATCTCATAAAGGCCTACGTAGAGGTTACTTAAAGATGAAGATAACAATTAGTGCAAGAGATTCTCCTCTCTTGGTAACAATAGAGGGTGCAGATGAATCCTTAGCTACCATGGTTAAGGCTTGCAAGGAGCTTTTGAAAACACGGAAGACATGGCTTGAGCCAGAAGGAAAAATGACCCTAGAGAAATCGGAGGGCTGACATGTCAATTGAAATTGGCCATGTGTTACCTACGCATGAAAGCTTCTCCTTAGACATCGCAAATGTGATTACAGGGCGAACATTCATCGCTTCAATCACAAGGTTCGGCAAATCGTGGACATGTAGAAAAATAATCGAAAAATGCTTCGGACACGCAGGCATAATCATCATTGACGTCGAGGGCGAATACTCTAGTCTGCGAGAAAAATTTCCATTTCTGATTATCGGCAAAGACATTCCGTTACAATTGGAAACCGCAGAGTTCATGGCTGAAAAAATTCTAGAATCAAAAATCTCAGTAATAATCGACTTATCTATGACCGAAGTGGAACTCGGCAAAGAATATGTAAACCATTTTCTCCGACGATTCTTCTTCCTAGAAACAACGCTTAGGCAACCCTACTTAATCGCGGTGGAAGAAGCCGAAGAGTTTGGTCCAGAGAGGGGAATAGCCACAACAACATGCCTCGAAATCCTCCGCAACATCACCAAGAAAGGCGGGAAAAGAGGCATCGGAATCTTGGTTATCACCCATCGCCCAGCATGGATTTCAAAAGGTATCATCTCTCAATGCACAAGCAAGGCTTTAGGCAGAATTGACTGGCCGTCTGACCTAGACGTTCTAGAAAACTTTGCGCGGATTCCACACCAAACCATCGAAAAACTGCCAACTCTAGCTAAGGGAGAGTTCTGTTTCGCAGGAGACTGGGTTAAGGCAATAACCTTCGTTAAAGTTGGGCAGGTCAAAACCACACATTTAGGGTTTACCCCAGAAATAATTCCGCCGTCGCCTAAAGAGTTGCAAGGCGTTATTGAAAGTCTAAAAAAGGCTTTGCCAGAAGTCATTGAGAAGATTAAGCCAACTGTTACACCCATAGAAGACATCAAAAAGAAGGTAAAAGAGGAAGTTGAAGCAAAATATAAAGAAAGAATCGAAACCATCCAACGAACAGCTGAGGAAAAAGCGGAGAGAAAGTTTAAGGCTAAAATTGACCAGTTGCAGGAACACATAGAAAAGCTATCTAGATCCCAAGCGTTGCAACCAACCTCTCCCATATCCGATGTTCTTGAACACCCCATAATCAAGACTCGTATGCTTGAATTGCCAGCCAAGGACAGAGACATGTTAATAAAGATTGAGAGAGAGCCAGGTCTCACTAGAGAGCAACTTGCAGCCTTTCTTACAACATCAACCAACAACATCGCCTCAATGGTGGACAGAATCAACCGAGTGTTTAGGGCAACTGCGATTATTGGAGAAGGCAAACCAATGAAGTACAAGTCCCTCCTAAAACGACTTTTCATAACAGATGTAGCAAAGAGAGAGATCGAAGAACTAGAGCGCCTCCAAAGAACCATAAACCAGCAGAGTGAAACCCTCGCACTATTACAGCCACAGATAGACGAGTTACGGAGAAAAAGAATGGAGGTAAACGAAAAAAACCATGAACTAGAAACACTTAATTCTGATATAAGAAAAAAAGACGCAAAAATAACCGAACTCACCTCGCTATACGAGAATGTTAAACAAGAAAGGGAAGAGCTCATGGCAACCGCAAAAGTCGCAGCGCCTCTCAAGACAGCAATAAACTTGATTATTGATGAAAGAATGGCAAATCTAAAGCCCCTAACTAACATGCCCGCTAATGTGCCGAGCATAGATGAATCAGCAATAATGAAAAAAGTCGAGGATAAAATAAAGGAAGAGATGGCGATGCTTACGCCTACGCCTAATTCAGGTTCAATACCGACATCAGTTTCCTTGGAACACAAAGTAACACACTTCGACTTTCAGAAGCCAGAAGAACACTTCAAAGCGGATACGACAAACCTTCAAGGACGCATAATATTCTTGATAACTAGAGGATTCTTCGACCAACGCCATAACAGAAAAGAAGTCGTTACGGAGCTCTCAAACAACGGATGGGTTCATGATGACCGAGAAGTTGATGCAACACTACTAGAGCTTTGTGGTAAGGGTATTTTCTATAGAAAAATTAGCTCAGGAAATGTGTTCTGGTATACACTACAGCCTGAAGCAAAAGCGCAAATACACTGAAAAAGTCCATGCTTTTGCGGTTAATCTGCCTTAAGCGAAACTAGACCTCAATCCCGCGTTTACGGAGTTCCTCACCCATAGCAGTAAGCCATGGCTCCAAACGTTCCCCCTTGGGAATCTTAGCAATTTTTTCCTTAGCTACTTTCGCTGCTTCCTTGAATCTCTTGACTCTTTCAACCATACCGCCTTCCGTTATTATCTCCTTTGTAGGGCAGTAGGATTCGATCTGAGGCTTAGACAGGGTCCCAATTATTCCTGCGGAAAAGCACATAAGGGTAGAATCAACCTTGTAACAGCGACATCCAGTTCTAGCAGCCAAATCTGGATTCACAACCAGCCCTGGAGACCCTAATGATTCAACAGTCATGTGAAGTA
>Ga0315282_10005249_pt1 | contig 22151 bp, 28 predicted proteins | sample YL17G07_20_MG_FD_203693 | JGI IMG/M metagenome (GOLD analysis project Ga0315282, IMG submission 203693) | Sediment microbial communities from Yellowstone Lake, YNP, Wyoming, USA - YL17G07_20 | ecosystem: Environmental > Aquatic > Freshwater > Lake > Sediment | place: USA: Wyoming | collected... | reverse complement strand
AAAGAAATACATATGACCATATAGATAAGCCCTTCCAGAACAAAATAGGCATGCCTTAAAAAGTTTTTTGATAGCGCTTAAATACTGAAGCCTATGGACCTTTTATATAGAAAATAGGTGAGCAAAGTGATGAACAAAATGAAAGATAAAGTCTCAAAAATTATGTGGCTGTCGCCTGACAAATTTGTTTTTGAGTCACCTTTTGAGATAGATTTTGGTACAGATGACTTCTATGGATTTGGAGTAAGTGGGGAAAAGAGGATTTTAGTACTTGCGGAGCGGAATCAGCATCTGCGCGTTTTGTTTGATAAGGATTACATGGCGGATCCTCTGTGTTGGTTCTGCGTTTATGGGATAAATCCCCAACTACTAAACCGCGGAGACGTTCCAACATGCTTGTTAGGCAAAGAGTGCGGTTGGGTAAGATTCTGCGAAGACTTCGTTCCCGGACCCAATTTCGGAGAAGACAAAGAGAAGGACATTGGAGAACGCAGAATAATGGCAGAAAAACTCTTATCGAAAATAAAGCTTGAAAACCGCTACTATTGCCAACTAGCTGAGTATATACGATCACTAAAACTGGCAGAAAACGCAATAAAACGCTAATACCTTAACTAAAGATTTTATACGGTTGCGATTGACTTTCAAGAAATACTACGATCGCAAATGCACATATACAATTTAAATGAAATTTTTAAAGGCGAAAAACGGTTGCTAATGAAGTAGCACTGAGGATGGAAAAGTTTGAAACAGAATCTGGTGTCACTTACAATATTGTACTAAATCGGTTAGATAAACTCTCGAATATATCTATACTTGAAATATGGATTATGAAGCTGTAAATACTTTCATATTTGTTGGGAAAAGTTGTGAATAAGCGATGGATTCGTGAAATGTTGAAAAAACAAGGGCATTCTAAAAAAGCAGCAGAAGCCATCCTTAAATGGTATGAGTAGTCTGAAAACTCGTTTTGTAAATAATACCACATGACAGTTTTAAACGACAGTATAAACCTAACCCCCCGCACTATCTTCGCGATACCAGATTCGCTCAATTTTCGCTCTTTTTGAGTGTAAAGCAGTAGAAAATTGACTTCAGATTGGAAGTGGCTTTCTATTTTACTTGCTGGTTTAAAACTGTCAATGAGAAATCCGTCAGAAAGGGGCATCGGAAGTCAACATTTGCCTTGTACACTCTCCTGTCTTTTACGATTAGCAGAAATCAATATAAAGGAATCTGGACACGTCTGTAAACCCGTCCAAGTCAGACATCGTGATATTTCTGACAGATGCATCATATGCCAGAAGAAACTTGTCAGAAATGAAGCTCTCAAGATTGAACATGTATACTGAGCATTGCCTAATGTGATTACGTCGATTCTAAGAACCTATAAAAGGGAACCAACGTAGATAAAGTTAAAAGAAAATTTGCATAAAAATAAAGATTGGGGCTAAGCATTTGGTTAAGAAATCGAAGCTGTTCGGATACTTGCTATTGACTGGACTTGTTACTGTTGTAGGATTCGTGGTGCCTCAGATTCTACCTGGAGTTTCTCCGTCTTTAGGCAATATAAAGGACCTTTTTTCTTTGTCCTTCGGTTTGACTTTCATGATTCTGGGACTAATGTTTTCCTTGATTATTGATGTCTGGATGCAAGAAAAGGCAGAGGAGACTTTGCCGGTAGAAGTGATTCAAGGTGAGCGGGACCTAAAGAATATGTACAAGTCCCTTCGTGAAGGAGCTTGCGAAATGAAGGCAGTCTGGTGTAGCAAGTATGCGGAAGTCGATAAGTACTTCAAGGAAGAGATGGATGACCTCAACAATAACCCGGCGTTTACCATCAAGTGACTCATAAACAAAGATATTGTCGAAACTGACCTTCAGAAGCATCTTTCAGCGACTCAGAGCTTAAGGGCTTCTGGACGATATGCAGTAAAGTCAACCCATTTGACTGAAATGGAATGTGTAGTATGTAGGTATGAAATCAAGGGGCAAAACGAATGGAAAGCGCTTCTCGTATTCAACGATACAAAAGAGAATACGCCAGTGCTCGGCATACTATTTGACCCAACCAAAAGGTATAGATCACAGCCTGCATTGTCAGCTATTGGTTCATGGTTCGACAAGGAATGGAATAAAGGCGGGAAAATATGATGGACGAGCAGCATTACACGGAAAAATGGAGCAAACGTGCAGGAACGGGTACCGTCTGGCAGGCTGTGGCTCCAATATATGACAGGTGGGTTACTCTAACAAAGAACAGAATGCTGCGGCTTTATATAAACAGAGAGCAGGAGATGCTTGATGACCATCTTGCTTGGATACTTGCTCGCAACCCGGAAAAGAGAATTTCCGTAATAGAGGTCGGCAGTGGGACAGGAAGAACTCTCCTGTACTATGCCCACAAACCTGCATTGATTGAAAGGATGGAGTACTTGATAGGAATAGACAACGCGCCTGCCATGTATGATATAGCCAAGTACAAACTCAGCGTGGAAGCCTCTGTGCTCAATCATGCTGGAAATGGCTCACAAATTATCTCAAAATATCTGTTCCTAAACATGGAAGCCGAAAGACTCTTGCGGTATTTTGACGGAGGACGAGCGAATGTTCGTAAGCTTGAATCAGAAATCGACGAACCTGTAGGAATATTAGATGAAAAGAAGTACAACCGCTCCATCAAGGTGGTCATAAACATGCTCAACACATTAGGGGTCATCAAAAAGAGTAGAGGTACAGTGCTCAGAAACATGGTTAGAGCTGCAGGACCAGATGGTCGAATAGTAGTGTCAGTTTTCAATGGGAAGGCATTTCGCGACCACGCTGAGGACATTTACACATCAATCAGGAACATTGTAGGCAAATTTGACAAAAGCAATTTCAATTATTCTAATAATGAATTTTCTTCGCAATCTTACTACAGTCATTGGTTCACGAGAACCGAGGTCGAGGGAATGATGGAAAAAGCGGGCTGCTCAAATATAAGAACAAAGGAAATAGACAACATAGGTCTCTTCGTAACGAGCGAAGTAGCTAGATAGCATCTTCAGAGAGTTTTGCAATTGAAACTAGTCTTATGGCATGTAGAGTTTCTGAAGTTTGGAGATAAGCGGGTATCAACACGACCAGTGGGAATCCGAAAGACCCTCAAAGCAAGAAGCAAAGGCGAATTCAGAAATGCGCTAGCTGTCTTCTCGTGCATTGAGAAAGATGATAGCGCAAAGGATGTAACTGATGCAAAGGAAGAGATATGCAAGACCATGCATTCAATAAAGAGCACAAGAAAGATTGTGCTTGTTCCATTTGTTCATCTCAGTGAAAATATCGCTCCGCCAGAAAAAGCCATTATGTTGCTGGGGAAATTGCACTCACAACTCGAATCTGCTGGATTTGACACCTATTCGGTATCATTCGGTTATCATAAGACATTTGAATTACATTTTAAAGGTCATGGACACCCACTGGCAGTCGCTTTCCGCAGCTTCCCAAGACGCTAATTGGTGAAACATAGATAAGTACGGTAGCAGAGGAACGCCAAGCAAGCACAACAGTCACTGTCTGATATATGACCCGCAAATTATTACAAAAAAACATCCGCAAGAAAGTGCCATCGTGAGTTTATCATAGGTGATGGGACATCATTCCGCGTATTCTTTTTAAATTCAAGAATAGGAACAGGAAATGGATTTTGCTTCAGCGTTTAAACTGTCAAGTATCTGACTCCAAATGGCGGAGTGTGCTTGAGATATTTAGATTTGTGCTTGATAACCTTAGCATTTAAATACTCGCACACCTACTATAGAAGTATGCAAGAGACACTTGGTGAATATCTCAGAAGAGTTAGAAAGGAGAGAAAGCTAACTCTGAGGGGTCTCGAAGAGAAGACCGGTATTTCCAATGCCTACCTTAGTCAGATTGAAAATGGTAAGATATTCAAACCTTCGCCTTCTGTTTTGCACAAGCTAGCGGGATTCTATGGAATCTCTTACGAAAACTTGATGAAAATCGCTGGCTATCCAATGGCTTCATGCAATCAGAAAACTGTGTTGTTTAGAAGTTCCGCGGGACTTGAAGAAATAACCGAAGAAGAAGAAAAGGAACTCCTTGAATATCTCAGATTTCTCAGAACACGGAGGTCAGGAAAATGATGTGGTCTGTGAGCGCTTCAAAGGCGTTTTTCCAATGTCCAAAAAAATGGTATTACCAAAATGTATTTGCCACATCAAGAACGAAAAATCCTGAAAGAAAAGAGGCATACTTGCTTAAGCATCTTCAGAGCATAAATGCATGGAGAGGCAAACTCGTAGACCAGGTTATAACAAAATTCATTGTCCCTAGACTCAACAAAAAACAAGAAATCGACGCATCTAAGACTCTGGAATATGCGAACGCACTCATGGAATCACAATTGACATTCGCCAAAAGAAGGATGTACAGAAACACCGGAGTAAAAACGAGCGATTGCAATTATTGTGCTCTATCGGAATTCGAAGGTGGAAACTCATTGAGCGAAGAGTCTCTTAATCGGACCCGCGAAGAAATGGCTAATTCGTTGCTCAACCTCATAAACTCTCGTCTTCTAATTGAGATTGCCGCAGATGGAACATACCTTGTCGCTCAAAGACCTCTGCAGTTTAACTTCGCCGAAGCATCCATTAGGTGCATCCCTGACTTAATTGTGTTCTTTATTGATAAGCCGCCGCTCATCGTCGATTGGAAAGTGGAAGCGCTCCAATATAGAGAGCACTGGCTCCAACTGGGGATATACGGTGTTGCGCTGTCAAGAACTCCACCCCATAAAGACTTCCCTGAAAAGTGTCGTAGCACAACGGCTGACCCTACAAGGATAGCACTCATGGAATTTCAGCTTCTTAGAAATCAGGAAATAAAGTATGCCATCACAGACGAAGACATCACAAACATTGAAGACTACATTTACCTGTCCTCAAAACGTATGTTAAAAATGGTAGATGGGAGACGAGAACCGGAGGATATAATTCGTGTTCTGCCCAAGGCAAAATCTCCTGTGACTTGCTTGGGATGTAAGTTCAAACGAATGTGTTGGATGGAGAACTGAATATGACCTTGCGGAACATTTACCTAATCGAGAATCAGAACCAAATTAGGATAAGGTACCGTCTCTTTAAGATAAGGGGATTGATAACTCAATCTGACGACTTTGAAAGAAACACCCAGTTGCTAAGAGACCGTCTCAGTCGAATAACAAGTTCTCCTTGCACAATTTTGAAAAAAGGCGAACAACTGTATATTGCGCAACCACTTGGGTATCCAAATCTTCCCGACAGAGTACCCCTTGTCGGTCAGGAAGCCATAGTTGAGCCTACGGGAATTGAGGAGGAAATTGATTATGGGCAGCTACAGGAAAACAATGTTGACATTGCAATCAGATTTTTGCAATTTCACCTAGACGGTTTCTTGAGCAACAATCCACTATTACTGTGGAGACCCTCAGCAGGAATGCCTTTCTTCCAAAAAGACCCCGACCCGACATTCAAGTTATTTAACGTCGTTATGTATAGAGGCTTCAGGATTAAATTAGTAGCCCTACCTGAAAGCAGAATCGGGGTTTGTATAGACATCACCCGAAAGTACGCATCTAGGCTTTATCTACCCGCTGAGATAACGCCTGATGAATTTAGGAAGTATAAGGGAAAAAATTGCATCTACGAGTTTGGACACAAATGGTATGAAGTCAAAATTGACAGCATAAGCGGTCTAGGTGCAAGCGAAGTTAGAGTATCTGATGGAAGTTCTCTTTTAGAATATGTACAAAGGAAGACCAAAGAACCCATACCACAATCCGTCCTGACGTTGCCAAGGAATTGCACAGTTCTGACTTATAAGACAAAACTTGGTGCTGTAAAAAACATGCCATCTGCACTTTGCAGGTTGACATATACCACGGACCATCCAGCAATAGGCGACTATCATTCAAGAACGATTTTACCTCCTTATAAGAGAAGGAGTGAAATTGAATTTGCGGTTAAAACCTATCTCTCAAACTGGACCTTTCAAGGCACTTTGATAAAGCTGTCTGACCGCATGTTAGAGCTAGATTGCGATTATCTGATTCCGCCAGACCTTGAGTTTGGTGGAGGAAAAATACTCTCTTTCAGGAATGACAAAAATGTCGTACATACGACGTTTGAGGATTTCGGGATATCAAAAAGAAGATTGCTATATTCTACTGATGCGGGCTTCTATGTGAAAGAAAAGGTTTGGGAACGTCAGTATCTTGTTATGCCAAAATCGATGCATGAAAGTTTCGGAAACAAATACATTGCTGATGTCAAAAATCAGTTCAGGAAATTATACTCTCCTAATGGCGAGGTTCAATATGACCCAATAGTCATCACTTATGATGACTCAGTCCGCCAATCCGTTCCGACGCTGGGGAACGAAATAATACAATCTGTAATGGATTCGATTGGTAAGACTCTTCTTTATTCAGGATATGGGTTCGTTATAATACCAAGACTAAGTCCAGAAAGGAGAGATAAGGAAGATGAACTGGCGAATCTTCTTATGGTCGAATTCCGAAAAAAGGGAATACACATTTCAATAGCTCACACTGACACTCCTTCCGTATTCTATACACCCTTTCATTCGGAAAGCGGGCAAACTGAATACAAAGCAACTGAAGATGAAGTATTGGCAAAGAGATTCAGAGGATACATTGAAAACGTCGTTCTCAATAAAATACTCCTGCTCAATAGGCGTTTCCCATTCGTGTTGTCGACTCCGCTCAATAGCGACCTAATAATCGGTGTGGACGTTAAAAACAATACGGCTGGTCTTATGTTGATTTTCAAGGATGGAAAGACATTCAGCTTTGTCACTAGCGATTCCAATGAAAAAGAGCAACTGACCAAAGAACACGCTTCAAGCTTGATTTACAGATACTTGAAGAAGGAACTTGAAAATGAATCGGTTCACATCAAAGACGTCACATTCCATAGGGATGGGAAACTACACCCTAGTGAATTGCAGGGCGTAAAAGAGGCTCTAGAAAAACTGAGAATGGAAGGAATTCTGGACACTAACTACAACTGCAACTTTGTGGAAATCAAGAAAACATCGCGTGTGCCATTGCGGTTTTTTGATACAGTAAAACCTCAAGGCTTCATGCAAGAGAGAACAGAGAATCCAAAAATAGGAACCTATATGATTTTGCAGAATACTGCTTTTCTTTGCACTACAGGGCGACCATTTAGATATCGCGGAACAACAAAGCCGTTGCAAATCACAAAGGTCGAGGGTTCCATGGACTTCAAGAAGATACTTGAGGACATATTTGCGTTAGCAAATCTAACTTGGACAAGACCAGACTATTGTTCTCGACTTCCCATATCAATAAAGATGACCGATATTAGACTGAGAGAAGTTGCTGGGCGATATAGCGAAGACGCACTGAAGTACATTGAAGAAGGTGAAGGATAAATGGGCGAATTCGGGTTATTGGCTTCAAGATTGAATGACAACACCAATCTACTGAGAAAATTCGACGAAGCATTGAGGTATTTTAAGAAAACCAAAGTTGAGGAAAACTCATCAGAAACTCAACATCAAGCGCAAAAACTGTTGGCAGTATTGAAACCCGTGACTGTAATACTGGATGGGCAACTTTCAAAGAGTGTAGACCTAGACGACCGTGACATAGTGGAACTGCTACAGCAAAGACGCTTAAAGGATTGGCAGCGATATAGAAATCAGATTATTCGTCTGACAGACAAGATAGAATCGGGCAATTTCGAGATGACAAAGGGAGATTACAAGATGCTTGATGATGTCGCTGACGCTATTGACATGCAATGCGCCAACCTCTTTAAAAGAATCAGTGGACGCATATGAAAGATTATCTTGAAGCTCTTATCGTCGAACAGATAAACCGTGCACTAACATTAAAAAAGCTCATATGTTACCCTCTCAAATATTCCGAACTCGCTGGCTTGGCTGAACGATGTACTCTCATTCTTGACGGGCGCATTCATTTTCTTAGAGATTTGCAAAAAGAACTCGAAAACAGGGCTGAAGATGACTTGAGAGATATCTTCAGGGACATGAGAACTTGCGCAAGGGAGATAGCATGGGTCGAATATTATGGTATACCATCTCTCCACTACCAAACCGAAGAGATTGGTTTTCTGAACAAGTTAATGTTCAAAATTCACGGAGAGATAGGTCTTCCTATGCCGCCTCCTTCCGTTTGCTGCATTGCAACCGAGCATTACTTTCTAGACCTCTTTACCAACGTCATTTTCGCGCCCTTAAGTGAACCCGAGTTCTTGTTACATCTCTCCGACTTGTATCATGAAGTGGGGCATTACGTTTTGGAAAACCGTAATTCTGAACTTCGCTTAAAACCAATTAGAGACAAGTATGATTTGGTCTTTTCCAAAGTTACAGAGCACTATGTCAATCTCTTAAAGGACAAGCGTAGAGAGTACGGTCCTCCAGAAACATCTATGGCTATTGAGAGAATACATTCTCAGTGGAAAAGTTGGCTAATAGAATTCTTCTGTGACCTTTTTGCCTTGTATACTGTTGGACCAGCCTATGCGTGGGCGCACTTACATTTAACTGCCAAACGGTCTGATGATATTCATGAATTATCTGTTCTGCTTGCTCACAAACATCCATCAGACGAGTCAAGAATGAGAATCTTAATTTTCGGGCTCAAAAACCTAGGATTCATAGAAGAAGCAGATAAAATAAGTTCAAAATGGACCGAATTGGCTCAGTTCTGGGGAGAACCTAAGACAGAGTATCAATATGCATATCCTGATGCTCTTCTGAGTCAAATATCTGAGCTCATACTTCATGGACTAAAAGAATCAGGAATATCGGTCGTCACGCCTGAAATCATGACCCATGATGATAACAACAACGTTGGGATAACGTTGAATAAAGCATGGCAAGTATTCTGGGCAAGCGATTGTCAGGATTTCAGAAATTGGGAAGAAAACCGAATAAGAGCATTACGCGTTGCATTGAAATGAGCAACAAGCCACAAATTCCTCAGAGAATAGGATTGCAGGATATAGCGAACCTATCACTCTCAAAGTGAATTTGACTTATTCCGCGGATGCAAAAAGAATTCTGAGCCTCCCTTGGAAGAGACGAGATATCTTTTTGATATTAATCTAACTTGTTTCACCCAAAAGAAGTACAAGAGTAAAGTTCTTGTTAGTGCATCAAACAAAAGTAGAAAAAAGATTACGACAAGGCATGCTGATAATTGCACATGATGTTACCATTAATATTAATTTACAAAGCATAAAGTCAAAATCTGAGTGCATAGAACATTAATTTTGGGGTTTAACGATTGCCGACTATAGTTGTTGTCCCAACTGAGAAGGTTAGTATAAGGAAAATTCTGAAAGACATCTTTGCAAGTGCTGATGTCAGAACTTGGCGAATCAGCAGCGGCGGAACAGTATTAACGCATAGCCAATACGGTGGAAAGGTACACCTCTACAAAGGAGGCTATCTGGCCGTTTCTGCGGAAAACAATGACTACGAAGCCCTCACGTTAGGCGCCTTCATAAACTTGCTCTACAGAAGAGCAAAAGAAAACATCAAAGCCATAACCATAGTCTTCTAGGAGAGTTCATAACCGTGAACAAAACTGACAAGAAACAGACAGCCGAAAAGAAATGTCAATGCGAAATTTGCGGAGAAGAGCTTGACGAAGACGAAGTTTACGAACTGGATGGAATGATTCTCTGCTTCGACTGCTACAACGAAGAAGAAGACTTACGCGCCATAGAAGAAGAATGGATAGAATAAGCCGATTTTAAAACTCATTGGCATCCCAAAAATACTTTCCTTTGCTGTTGTCATGGGAAATGCTTAGAAGTGCATAAATTTTTTAATCTTCCATTGGTTATACCAAAAATAAGGTGCTATAAATGTTCGACACAATCTTGACTGTTTTAGCTCAAGAACCACCCACTCCAACACCAAGTGAAATCCCAGACTTTGTGCTAAGCCCAATAACACTCATAGTCATCGCCATAGCCGTTGCTGGAGTAATCGCATGGAAATACAAAATCATCCTAGAATTCGTTGCTATAGTCTGCTCAACAATCGGCGGCTTCATAATAGGCTTAATCCTAACCCCACCGTACGCCAACATCGGACTAGGAATAATGACATCATTTGCTGCCCTATTCCTTTCAACCGCAATAATCATCATGATAAAACTGGTTCAGAAGGTAAGGCAGCCATTAGCATAGCGATCCATAGTCTGCGTATAAAGTAAGTTGAAAACCATTTCCGCAGCGAATTCTGGACTTGACTCATTAAAATACTGCATTATAGATAACGTTCCAAGGCGTGGGTCTCTCGGAAAATAAATGAGATATATGTTTTCGAACACATCCCATGAATACTCAAGTTTTTGCACATGTGGTTCTTTGAAATGCTCTAACGTCCGGATAAGTTCTGCCAATTTAAGGTTAAGATCTGGATATTCGCTATCCAACTCTAAGATTATCTCATCAATATCTTGCCAGACCGCCTTGTGCACTTTGACTTTCATATCTAGACAGTGCTTGCTGAACAAAAACACCCAAAGCCTCTTGTACGAATTTTCAAACCAGAAAATCTCTGCCTGACATGGAGGGTTAAGGCACAATTCATCAAGATACTTTCCAAAAACGATAACCCTTTTTCCCTTTGACGCAACCTGCTCTCTATAGGCTTTCATAAACTTGACCACATAATGGTTAAGCTTCATCCACGTGAAATCTTCCTTAACCAAGCTGTGAACCCCCTCTAGTAACGCCATTCAGAATTTCCTCCTTTTAAATTTTATAAAAAGAATTTTTATGCCAAGAGAACAAGTTTTTCTATAATTCATTCACTCAAAATGCTCATAGGTTTGGACGAGAATCAAACTAGATTTTGTAGCGTCTGCTACTCTCATTTCGTTAGTGGTTCTCTTCGAATCTGGCAAGGTTTAGCTGAAAGGAGTTAGACTTTTCTTTGTTGCAGCACCAGAGTCAACACAGCTACTACGCCTACAACAATGGCGCCCATTATTAGCGAGTAGCCATAGGATTGCATAGAAGTGTTTGATACTTGAGAATACTCTGTGTATGGGTGATGTAGAAGAAGCCTCGACGCATCCACATTCGGAGCAGACAGAAACTCTATTTCAAAATCGTTGTTGTTCACTATTTGAAAAGTGTATATTCCCGCCTGAGGAAGATTCACAGTTCCCTCAATCTTTTGTGCAGTATTGCCGTAGAGAACCTGCGAACCAAAATACACGCCGACAGTAATAGTGCCACCCATAATTGACAACGGCATTGGCGGAAATCCAGTCTCGGGAATTAGATTGAACGATACATAATCTCCACCTTGAGCAGAAAAAGTTACCTCCCTTGTACTATGCGCAGGTATAGGGTTGGGAAGAGAAACAACGCTAGTCGTTTCTTTCTGTTGCGACAAGAAAGTTACAGATGGAAAGAACAGCCAATAAAGACCAATTAACAACATAGCTAAAGAGGCGGAATCATGATTCTCCCGCTTTGAAGCCCCAAATTTGCTCGTGACAGTGCCCTTCTTTCGCCGACTCAACCGCCTTCTCCCCTTCAAAGATTCGCACTGCATGGTTTTAGCTTTTCCGCTCCTTATTCAAAGCAATCAAAGCTGACTCAATCAGTTTTATGTCGCGATCTAGCTGTCCCTTCGCCTTCCTACACCTTGAAACGAGAACTGTGAAACCATCCAACTTGATCCCGTGCTCCACATAAGCCTCAAGGAGCTCCGTTTCCTTCTCCGTAAGAATGTACTCGCGCATTGCCAACAGCCACAGAATTACAGCAGTAGCAACCGTTATATTACTCTTTCGCCTAATAAGAGGTTTGAACTCTACTTAGATTATGGGACTTTAACCCAATCAAGTGCTAATGTCGGCGATATACCCCCCAATTAGGGATAGAACCATAGAGACCAAGACCTGAAGACTGGTAAATCCAGTAGTTATTCGTTGCGAACGCTATTGCTCTTAATGATATCAGCCAGGTCGCTTGAGTCAAAACCCATGTTTGAACCCACATGTAATAGCATCGCCTACTGTTAAGAAATGACTGCCTCTTTGCTTGAAGACTGAACGAGTTCACGTTTCTGTGTCGAATAGATTTGAACCCTCGTTTAAATTCCTCACTTCGAACCAAATTAACAAGTTTTACGATTAGAAATATTTACTCAGCGGTTGAAGATATTTCTCTTGGGTGTATATTTTTTATCTTGGTAAGTTCAGCTATCCAAGGACTCTAAACATGTGATGCTTTTTTAGTAATTCGTTTATTTCAGCCTTGTCGTATATTTTGATGTTGTTTTTTTCAGCAAGCGTTTTTGCATCAAAATCGAATCCACTAATCGACATAAATAGTTTGTTTTCGATTATGTGTTTCTTGAGACCTTGAAGTTTCGTTATTTTGGAATATCTTTTTTCAATGAATTCGAGCTTCCTTAAGAATAATGCCATGTCTTGTCTTCCTACAGGTTTAGAGATATTTTTAATTTCAGCGACTAGCATGAACAAGTTGTCAGTTTGTTCTCGCGTTCCAACCGCATCGATCTCTATCGGCGAACTGTCTTTGAAAACTATCCCGATTTCATCTTCTTCAGGTTGGAAAGTTTTAGGTTCGATCTTGTCATATTGTGGCAATATCTTTCTTATCAGTTCTCTCATTCTTGATTCAAAACTAAATCCTTTCTCAGTCTCTATCTTTCGTGCATACGCATCAAAGTCTTTCATAATCCCTACGGTGTAGCGCAGCGGTTGCCATCCCACTTTAACCTTGTCTTCTAATATTGAAAAGACAAAGTCCTCTGGAAGTCGCCTTTTAGCTTCTTGAAGCAATGAATTGGCATTAACTACATCTCCCTTATGAAAAGCATCTATGGCCATTGCAATAATCATGAATGAACTATCTATCTCAGCATGTTTATAATCGCCTACCCTCGTAAAGAGATCAGCTGCGTGTGCAAGTAGCTTTGCTACCTCGCTCAGATCTCCTTTCTTGTTTATTGTTGTAATAAGCTTCTCGTCCGCCATAGCTTCCATTCGCATCGCTTCGAACCAAGTTGCACCCGTTTCGTAAGAGTCTCTCTTAAAGGGATCACCACAATAAAAGGCCAATTCGCGACAGATCATCCGTCCTTTTTCAAACAGTGAAATGGCATCTGCCCAATTAGCTTTTTGCACTGCATCAAGCCCTTGATATTTTAAACTGTCTGCCTCACATACCTTCGCAGCCTCAATGGCTTGAACCTCAGCATAGCAATTTGCGGCTTCGAGACATGCCTCTGCAATGTCTTTATATGGAGCTCTAGAGTTTCTCAGAAAGAATGCTTTGCATTGTAAAGAATGTGCGCGGCTTACAGAACTCGCATTTGACAGACCTGCTTTCTCAAAGAGCCTAGAGGCTTCAACGTGACATTTTGAGGCTTCTTGAAAATCTTCTACTTTCTCTAGATGTCTTGCTTCATAAACTTTGGCATAAGCAAGGCAACTCCAATAATATTTTTCGATGGCACCCTTTATTACAAGCGCCGCTTTATTCATGAGCTCAGACGCCACTAGGAATTCTTCTCGAAAAGCGTTTTCTCGCGCTTGACTCTCGAGGTTCCGGAACTTGCAGAACGTAGATTCTTTATCCATACCTAAGTTTGAAAATAATTCGGAAGCTTTTGTATAGAAGGCAGAAGCTTCACCAAAATTACCCTCATTTACTGAATTTTTCCCTTTGCATTCCAGAGAATTTGCAAGTTGTAACATTGCGTTCTTTGAGTATCTTGGGTATCTGGACATTATTTCTGAGGCTTTTTCATAATACTTTGCAGCACGCGTTAGATCATTATTATATTTCCAAAAGATAGCTAAAGAAATAAAACTCCTTGATTTGCAGAAATCAAGTTTTTCCAAATTTCCTTCTTCTTCATAAATACTTGCTGAAAGTTGCCAATAGGCGGCAGATGCGAGCATGTCCTTCTCCGAAATTGCCTTTTTCTGTTTCGTTTTCAGAGAATTTAGGAAGAATTTATCCGAAGAAGACGAAGAACTTAGGATGGATTTTGCTCTTCCAAGTGTTGACGATGACAATTTCTCCATAAGATATCCGATTGAAAACTTTTCCAATGCAAGATTGCTTCTAAAGCATTCAATTGTCTCTTCTAATTCAGATTTTGAATGTAACGAGCCGAGATCGATAATTTTTGACAAGCAGTTACAGGCGAATCTGCAACGTTCGTCTTCTTCACTAACGGAATATTTTGAATTATCATATTTCAGAAGTTGAAGGCGAGTTAGATCCTCAAGAAATCTTCCCACAAGTTTTTCATGGTATGAAAAAACTTTGTCTCTACCACCCAAACAAAAGCCTTTATCATAAAGTATCTGAGCTAGTTCAGTCATTTCATATGTTTTCCCGTGTAAAGCGTGGAGAATTATACCTACTATATATGCAATGGCAATGTAACCTCTATACCTCAGAAAAAATCCATCTTCTTCGGCAATGAACCCAAACTGTCGGAGCTTTGTTATCAAGTTATAGTCTATGAATTCGAAAACTGATTTACTTTTCAAATCTGCAAGATTTGGTCTACGTTCTTCCTCTAGAATTACAGAAAAAATGATTCGCAGGACATCAAGTTCAATGTTGTTTCTCACAAAATAACCCACGAGAAACTCCTTGCTGTCCTCACCGACCTCGTATCTATGCATGTGTGAACCCCTGATTACACGCTAAGATAACTATAGCGTGTGCTCTATAAATTTGTTGATATTTCAATGATTATTAGAGCGCACTAGTTGCTTAAAACTCGTCATAAATGTGGGGTCGTATAGGTTCGAGCCCACGTTTGAACCCTTGACTATGCACTCATTAGGAAGCATATTTAAGGATGAGAGGATTCTGGGGGCATGAAGGATCTGATGAAGCAAAGCGACAAATGACAATTTGTCTTGGATAATACATCGCGTATTTGGTCGAATACAACAAAGGCATATCCACGGAAATTGTCAAAAACCAAGAGGTAAACCACATCCATTACTTGATTCAGCCTTTCAAGACAATAACTCGAAAGTTTGGGATTGGGGATAAGTATATGTCTGCTAATCCAATCGAAATAGTATTCTTCACCGCTTTTGGAAAAGGGCACATAGTCCTTATAATCAGGGTGAATCGTATCACTCAGTTCTCTGTAGAGAATCTTGATATGTTTAATAAGATCAATCTCTTTTCCATCGTAGTCCTCTATTTTGATACGCTTGTTTAGGTCCATCTCCCTAAGAAGAGAGACGCCAATTGCTTTCTTGGTCTTTTTCATTCGTTTCAAAATTGGGATTTTTCCATGCAAATCGAGTTTCGGGTACTCCATGTCGACATAGTATGCCTGAAGAATTGACTCCATCATAAACCTGAGTTGACGACAAATTGAGTAATATGAGCAGGTTCGATCTAGGATACGATACTCAAGCAGCAATCTCTCGATTTCTAATAACCGGATGAACACCATAGAATTGGCAACCTCTTTTTCCCCCTGAAATGTGCGAACGACCCTGATATAGTGCGGGTTGCAAAAAAATGATGATGCCAAAAAGAGTTCTTTGGAGGACACATCGCCAGACCCTCAGATTGAAGTTTCCTCAAGAAACTGGAAAACGCCTTCTCAACTTCATCTTGATTTGAACCGACTCCTGGTATTTGCGACTGTAGAAGCTTAGAAAAGACTTGGAACTCGGAGTATATGTCTTTCATCTTTGGCATGCATATTGCTCTGTCATATGCCCTTAAAAACCTGACCTATTGGCGACACAGATACTTGTACGTGCCGCATCCGCCAATTCCACAGTGTGGCTCGCGGTCCAGAAAAGTGTGACACATGTGTCAACGCACGCCAAAATAGCATGCGCCTGAGCTTCTTAGGTTGGTGTGCCCTACACAAAAAGCTATTATCGACTGCAGATATTATGTTTCACCAGTCAGAATTAGGTTGTGGCTTCTGTGACGGTGAAGATCTCATTGTCGAAGATTGAAGAGGGAATCAAACTTGCTCTTGAGAAGTGCGATGAGCACCTGGCGAGTGCCGAGATTTTGGCTTCAAGGGGTGCGCTTGGCAGTGCTGTTGTATCCCTTGAATTTGCTATTGAAGAGTTTGGACGTGCGATAGCTCTCATTGAAAAGTATAAAGCAGGTTCTGAAGACGTTGAAAGGAAGCTCTTCATCGACCACGACTACAAGTATAACAAGGCTTGGACCGTTTTGCCAACTAGCCTAAAAACAATTTATGAAGGCTCTTTTGATCCAGCGGTTTTCGACCCAAAGATTTTCGATGCCGGTAAGGAGACGATTTCTCCTAGGACACGTTTAGATGCTACTTATGTTAACTATGACGAGAAAACTCGAGAGTGGAAAGTAGGAGTCCGCGCCGATAGAGACAAAATTCAGAAAATTATCGATGAAATGAACAAGAGTAAGGCAACTCTCACATGGTAAACGTCGACCTATCGCGTTTTTAAATTGATTGTGAATTGTAGAGTCCACGGAAACCCAACGGTCACACCAATGCTATCAGCACCGTATTTTCTACCTAGGATTTTTGCATGTTGGAGAGTTTTTTTTATGATAGGTCTGAAAAAGCTTTCAGTTCTTTCAAGAGTGGACAAGGCAATCGCATTTCTTTGTGGAACATGCGGAAATGGTGGAAGACGTAATTTCTTTAGAATATTGTTAACTATTCGATCTAAAACAGTTGAATAAGCCAGCGAGAACCTTTGAAGCCTAAGAGTTAGCGACTCTAAAGATTCACTTTCACTTATACTTTGAGCTATGCATGTAAGAGTTTCTTTGCCTTTTGAGGTTTCGCTTTTAATCATATCTTCCAGTTCAGATCCTAGGTCTTCAAGTTCCTCTGCAGTATAGCACGGTTTTTTCGAATCGCTACGGTTCTTCAAAAAATCACCTCCATTTCTGTTGTTCACTTACGAATATAGAGTTTGTGCGAAAAAGCTCTTCCATCAAAAGCGTTATCTTACCTTGTTCATGGGAGCGGCTGCAGAGTGATGATTTTGTTCTGTGTTACTTTAGACAGCATATCGATTGCTCCTTTTTTTGCACTAAAGTAGATGATTTGCCACCCCATTTCCGAAATTGTTTTCAGAAGATCTATTTGCTGCTTAATTCTCTTGTCGTCAGATGAGACGAAAGCATCATCTGTTATGAAAAAGCCATTTGTTCCTTCCAGAAGTATTTGACCCAATGCTACCCTTATTGAAAAGTACAACTGATCACGCGTGCCCTTGCTTAGTTTTTGTGCTTGAAACGTTTCACCAGTGGGTCGGGTCACAATAATTTCCTCCTTCTCGTGGTCATATTTCACTTCTGAATATCTTCCATTAGTTGTCTTGCTGAAAAGTTGTGATGCCAAGTTTCCTTCTTTAAATAGGGAGGCAACCTTTGCCTTTTCTTCCTCTTCTAGTATATCAAACAACTTCAAAGAATCCATTGCCAACTGTACATCCTCTATAATTTTGGCTTCTAACTCGTCAAGTTGTGGTATGAGCTGTTTGAGGGAATCCAGATTCTTGATTTGCAGGTCGAGCTCTCTATTCAAGCAGGAAACTTTAGCTTATTGGCTCTATTTGCGAGGTCTTCTATTGTCCTTAGATGTTTTTCCAGCGCTTCTCCTACGTTTTTCAGCCTCTCCTCCAATTTAGCCAGTTCGCTCCGTGTTTGTTCATAATCCTCTTGACTGTAACCTATGTTTACTGATTGGTCAATTTCTCCTTCAATGACGTCAAGCTTTTCGGCGCTTTTCTTAAGTATCTCCTGCGGAATGTCGAGGTCGATTTTTAGGTCTTTCTTGAGCGCGCGCGTGGGCGGAGGCATGAGAATAGCTAAGATAACTGAAAGCGATGGATTTGAATGGGTTCACTAACTGGAAAAGGGTCCTCATTTTTGGGCATTCTACTTTGCCAAGCTTGGCAGCTTTAAACCGCAATTGAGACTGAAGTGTGAGAGTGAGGTTTATGCAGTCGTCTAAAAATGTCAAGTTCCAGTTCGGATTCGATGCATCTATGCCATCAATTATGTCGCTTTTTTAAACAAGTCGTAAGTGGTCTTTGAAATCACCTTTTCTAAGTAGAGTGTATCAATTTCGCCGGTTAAGTAAGTTTTAGCGAATGGAATCATGGTGTTTTGGAGCCAGTTTTTATAGGATTTTGCCATGTCTTTAGGTGACTTCAAAATATTCCTGGTTTGGAATTCTGTGTCCTTCAAGTATTTTTCTGCGAGTTCCAAGAAAGACCCCACTTTTGATGGTTCTATTTCTGATGGAGACGTCCATTTTCCCGTCTTTTCATCTAAATCAACGTATAAAGCTGAAAGTCTATATAACCACAAGTCGGAACGAGCTTTTTTCGAGTTTTGCGCCATTTCAACGAAACTGTCAATATTAAGTGGTTTGTCTGGGAGTTCTGGGTGGAAGATTTTACGTCGTCTTTTTTCAAAAACATCTTCTAAAGCTGAAGACACTAAATAGGAAACAAATAAGTCCAGCTTTGAAGAATGCTCTATTATTGATCTTTTTGTTTTTTTGGCATTTTTCATATCGAGGCTCTTGGTTGAGAGTATGAAGGCTTTGCTTGACTCTTCTATCGATGAGATAACAAATAGCATGGCATGCCCAGCGCTTCCTTTTTCCAATAGTATTTTTGCATCCTTGAGGAGGTTATTTGCGTTATCAAGACATCTCTTAACTCCATCGTCGATGTTCAAATTTATCATTAATAAAACCAGCTTCCACTATATTGAGTATTGCGACTCTATAAAAGTTTCGGGTTGAACTTTTCACAATTTTTGAACAAATTCCTCTTGCTCAATTCTCACATCAGAACCTTCCTAAGTAGGTGGAAGTGTATTGAACCTCGAATTTGAATTCCGCGCTCGCTTTAAACAAAAACCGAAATGAAAACGTTGAAAGTTTACTGTTCCAGTCTCTGCTGAATAAGAGTCTACACCATAAAAAGTAAAATACTTTATAGGGATGAAAGAGCAAAATTCCAAGAGCGAGCGGGATGAGGAGCCTTGTTTCGCTATATGATTCAGCTCCCCTTTTCATTGAGAATGAGCAGTACTCAGACTTTCCCTCTTCAGGTTAACGGAACGACGGTTGTCCTAAGCTTCATTAACCCGGAGAAGAAAGAGGCGACGCCCCCTGCAAATACGATTATGGCAATTGATTTTTGAAAACCCTTTCTTCTTAGTTTAATGCTTGACATAGTAGGTCGGAATATTCTCAGATAAACTCAAATTATCCTTCTGTGATTATAAGTAGTTGGATAACTATGGTCAGTGGATATTGCACGGTTCTTCCATTGAACATGTCTGGCAAGATTGAAGATACGCTTCGTTATGTAAGCTCTCTTCACCACCTTCATGGATTTGAAGAAATATACATAAACCCTGGACATACCGTGATGCCGTGGAGTGCTTTTGAGAGAATCCAGAAATATGATACGGACGCTCTTGAAAGAGGGCTTGAACACCTCGATTTTGTTCACTTCGTACCCAAATCAATCAAAAAATATGCTCTACAGAGAATGGAGAAATTTGAAGAGAGGATTCGTCAATATCTTACCAGCGATGATTTTTCTAGATCAGAAGAGGATCTTGCAGACCTAAGACTAGCTCCCATGGTTCGCCTTTATTGGGATTGGGTCACTGGTTGCGAACTCCAAGCGGAATTGATATGTTCAACACCTGGGGTACTTTCTTGGCCCATTAACCTTCTAAATTCGCCGAATGGAATTGGTTGGAGCAACCCCAAGCTCAAATACATTCTTGAACTGTGGTTCTATACACATATGTCTAATTTCGACCTGAAGCTTCCTTATCTTAGGCAAGACCTTGACCCAAGTTCAGAGTTGAGCGATCTGAACAAGAATCTCGGGCAGACTCGTTTCTTGCTTAGCAAAAGGACTCTAATCGAAGAGTCATATGAGATAAGGGATCGGCTTGTTGCACAATTACGAAGGTATGGATTCAGAATCAGCAGATTTGTTAAACATGGCTCAAGGAATATTTTCGTAGTTGGTGTAAGCTCCGCAGTGACCGTGCTGACTGGAAATCTCTTTTCGTTGACGCCTGCGCTTGTTGAGGTCCCCTTTATTGCCAAGCACGTCCGTGACGATATCTTGCACAAGGAGTTCGACGCTCACTTCGTATTTGAGCCACCACCTTTTGTCTGTGTGCCAACGGATGATGAGACCAATGAGATCATTGAGGGAAGTGAAGTACTTCCACACGGACAAATACTCTTCAAGAACCAGCCAGATAATAGGGGCATACCTATATCTACAGGTGGAGATTATGTTTCACTAAGAGCTAGACAAGAGGATTTCTGGAAAAATAGATATCGATCCTCGACCTAAGATGCTCGCTAATTAGTCAATAGGAATGCTCCCGCACGATGTGTCCGTTTTCTGACACTGTTCCTTGGTAGGCTCTCGTAGGAACACCATTCCTTGATGGTGCCTGGAGAGAACAGTGTTTCTGGGTGGCGCCAGAATTTTCTTAAACTATGGACGCAACTTAGTTTTGAGGCGCGACTTGTTTAGTTAATCTTGTTGAAGATTGGCAGGTTCTTGAAGGCTATGCAGGAGGCAAACAGGGCCATTATCAAGTGCTGATCGATTGGTAGCCCAGGAGAGATTCGACCTCTCGTGGCTGTGGAACTTGACCCCGTTTGGGTATGGGTATAAAGAGGCCCAGTAGATATGGAGCGTGCGCGTGCCTCGACGAAAAGGCTTATATAATAATATAATAATATGATAAAATAGTGATAGAATGATATTCAGCAGCGCGAAAAAGATAATAAGCTTCACTCTTTCCGAAGAAAGCATCGAGAAGCTCGACAAGACATCAAAAGCCCTTGGAATGAATCGCAGCAAGCTGATTGAGCTAATGTTAGAAAAAGGTTTCACTTTTTCGGATGAAGTTGAAAACACATTGAGAAATATTTCAAGGTTGCAGAAGGAAGCCAAAGAGAAAATTCAGAACAGGAGAGTAAAGATATGCTGAACGATGCTTGGCAAATTCTTAGGGCGAGCTTCAACAAAAGACTCTGCTTATACTATGCAGTTGTAACTTGCTTCACGATGTTTGGATCCATCCCTATAATGCCATTTAAGCTTGTTTTCTTAGCAGCTCTCGTTCCGATAGCCAGCTTGTTTCTCATGATTTTGGGCAGAAACTTCCTCTATCCCACCTTCAAATTCATTTGGCTATCATGGAAAGCACCGAGGCTCCCTGTACCCAATCAATTGAAACAACTCGCAAAGCGAATGAATACGCCGCTGGAAGAAATAAAAATTATCAATATTAAAGAAAAAAATGCGTTTGCCACACGCAAGGGTATAGTATTCACAAGGGGACTTTTGGATGCGCTGGATAAGGGGGAAATCATGTCAGTTGCAGCACATGAACTGGCCCATATAAAGGGAAAGCACGTAACTTACAAATTCATCGCTACGATGGGAGTGATGACCGCGATTATGGTCGTGTGGTTAAGATTTACTTATCCAATTCTTTTGAACGAAACAATCACTCAAGTTGTTCTACAAACAACATTAGACATTGCAATGCTGGCATTTTTATTCGTCGCAATGATACCTCTGAACTGGATCGCCGAACTCAAGGCAGACAAAGTCGCTGTGAAATTCGAAGGAAAAGAGAATATGCAATCAGCCCTACTCAAGTTGACGAAGCCAGAAGAGCAGGACCAACCAAATGAAACACATCCCTCTATCAGAGAAAGGATTAAACACATTCAAAAGATGAAAACATAGTGCGCATCAGACCGTCATGTATAGCGTGTGCTGTTATCTATCTTAGTCAGGAAAACGGAGAGCTGGCGGTTAAGATTGATCGCTTATTGAAGAGAGGGAAGTCGCGTTTGTGTAGATGGACTTGAACCCATTTGGGTTCTAATCCCGGCGTAGGAGAATAGTGCGCTATTAGCAGTGTTGCGGCAACGCATTCTCGCGCACTATTAGAGTTTTATGTCGACATGATAGTTGTGTTTGATCCATGCAATGATTTTCATCTTTCTGG
>Ga0315282_10005248_pt1 | contig 22155 bp, 18 predicted proteins | sample YL17G07_20_MG_FD_203693 | JGI IMG/M metagenome (GOLD analysis project Ga0315282, IMG submission 203693) | Sediment microbial communities from Yellowstone Lake, YNP, Wyoming, USA - YL17G07_20 | ecosystem: Environmental > Aquatic > Freshwater > Lake > Sediment | place: USA: Wyoming | collected... | reverse complement strand
GCTGTTTGAGGTATGTGAGACAGCCCACTGGCGGGTTCCACGTCCTCGTGGGACCGAACGCGAGTGGTAAAACCACTTTTTTGGACGTCGCTGCTCTCCTGGGTCGGTTTGTTTCAGATGGGCTAGAGGCAGCCATTCATGAGCGCACCCAGAATTTCCAGGATTTGATATGGCGTCGGGAGGGCCGGAGTCTTGAACTGGCGATTGAAGCGGCAATACCTGAAGATCGCAGACGGATGCTTGCAAATCGCGAGCTGGACACTATCCGCTATGAAGTTTGCTTACGGCTGCATCCAAAGACGGATGAGATGTCGATCATGACCGAAAAGTGCGTGCTCAAGAGGGCACCGGCCAACGCCAACCAGCAAAGGACCCTGTTTCCCATCCAGCAAACACCCCCGCAGACAATTCTGTCTCCGAAGGCCTCGAAAGGGACAAAGACCGTTGTCAACAAGGTTATGGACGGGAACGACAACTTTTACGACGAGACTGGCAGTGGAGGACCGTCTGGCTAAATCCGGCTGGGAAGGGCGAGCAGCAGCCATCGCGATTGATCCGGAACTCGAGAACTGGGTCTGGGCTAATTCCTCTCACGTGGAAACCGCTCTGGGATGGAGCGGGAGGACACCGGATCTGCGTGAATGGCTGGTTGAAAAGGGGCTGCTCGAAAGGCCGGGGCAAAAGCCCTCACGTCCCAAGCAAGCGGTGGAGGACGCTCTTCGAACGGCAAGAAAGTCGCGTTCGTCAGCACTATATCTGCACCTTGCACAGAGCGTCACGCTGGAGGGCTGCACCGACAAGGCCTTTCTGAAATTCCGGCAAACCATCATCAACTGGTTCGCAAGTCCCGTTCCATTACAAGAATGAACTCTTCGCGGTGAGCCCAGTTCGCTTACGGTCGCGGACATCCCGTGCTGTTTTAAGCTTTGGGATCGACTGGAGGCCCGCCACTGTTCCGAAAATGGACGTAGCGGCAGCCTGCTTGGACGGGCTAAAGCCCGACCCCACTGTATCTTACTATCAGAAATCTCAAGTGGGCACGGGCTTCAGCCCGTGCGCTCTTTCGTGCGCTTAGGCGCGCCCCGGCGCATGGAGGACTGTCGCGAAACTCCTCAGCTGTCCTTTCTGGACCTGGACTTCGACGTGGACGTGGTCGTAGACATGGACATGGACAATTCAGTCCGGCGTAAGCCTTGGCAAGCGTGGCATTTATCGGATCGCCCTCCGTTCTTGCGTCGTCCACGTCCACGTCGAGGTCCACGTCCAAGTCCACGGCCAGGACAGAATATCTTGGTGTCTTGCGACAGTTAACCGGCCAGGATAGCACGCAACAAGAATTTGGAAGAGGATGGTGACGACTGATGAGAGTTCTCTTCTCTGGTTGGGAAGGATGCCATAGTGGAATCTTGGAGCATAGGCTCCTGTGACGGTGGTATTCTTACGGGCGCCGGCGTGGGCTGCGTGCCGCGGCATCCATCTTCTCCGCATTTATTTGCACGGACCGATCCGTGAATTGTTAGGGGTCACACATTGGGATGCGACCTATGAATCGACCGAGAACCCGCGTCAAAGCGTTCGTCGAAGACTACCAGGTAACGGAAGTTCCCGAAAAGCATCCCTCACTGTTCGAACCTGCCACTTTGATCTTCGGCGCCGCGTTGGGCGTACTAGGAATCGTCATCGGATTGGAGCTCCTCACCCGGGTGGGGATCACGCCCAGCACCTCGATCATTGGAGCGATCATCGCGATCGTCGTGTCCAGAATCCCCGTGTCTGTGTGCCGCCGCTTCAAGAGTCTGGAGAGGCAGAATCTCATGCAAACGGTCATCTCCAGTGCGACCTTCGGCGGTGCCAACGCGATCCTGTTGCCGACGGGAGTTGTGTGGCTGTACGGGAGAACCGACCTGATCCCTGCGATACTTACAGGTTCGGTCCTGGGGATGGTCATCGATGCCACCATCCTGTACAGGGTGTTTGATTCCAGGATCTATCCTGCAAGAGGCATCTGGCCCCCGGGCGTTGCGACTGCCGAATGTCTGATTGCCGGCGATCGGGGAGGGAACCGGGGAAGGCTGCTCGCGGCAGGTGTGGTTCTTGGAGGAATCGGAAGGCTTGCGGGATTTCCCATGGACGTATTTGGCGTCTGCTGGATCGGCAACATCTGGGCGCTGGGCATGTTCGGCATCGGCCTGCTGGTTACCGGATACTCATCGAGGCTGATCGGGGTCGACATCAACAAGCTCTACGTGCCGCACGGTGTCATGGTGGGCGCCGGGCTTGTGGCCTTGATTCAAATCATCGTCCTCGCCGCACGGAAGGAAAGGGGAGCAGCCGGCGAAATGAGCTGTACGATTTCAGCGGTGCGGTTCAGACAAACCCTGGCAGGCGGTTTCGTCGCCTTCATGATCGCCGCTGCGGTCATGGCGGCTCTCGCCGGATTGTATGCCCAAATGTCCGCCGCAAGGTTAATGGGATTCATCCTCTTTGCGGCGGCGGCTGCCCTGGTAGCGGAGCTTATTGTCGGGATCTCCGCGATGCATGCCGGATGGTTTCCGGCCTTTGCGACCGCGCTGGTTTTCCTTGTCCTCGGGATGACCATAGGATTCCCTCCGCTTCCGCTGGCTTTCCTGGTTGGGTTTACGGCATCGGCGGGTCCCGCGTTTGCGGACATGGGCTACGATCTCAAAACCGGCTGGATCCTGCGGGGAAGCGGGAAGCATCCGGGCTTTGAAGAGCAGGGTCGCCTGCAGCAGTACTTTGCCGGCCTCCTCGGATTTGCCATCGGGGCCCTTGTGGTCGTGTGCTTTCACCAGCATTACTTCCTGAAAGACCTGTTCCCGCCGGTCGACAGGGTCTTTGTGGCAACGATCCGGGCAGGCACGAACCCCGCCGTGGCCAAGTATCTTCTGCTGTGGGCCATTCCAGGAGCGGCGATTCAGTTGTTGGGTGGCCCGTCAAGACAGACGGGCATTCTGTTTGCGACGGGGATGTTGATCAACAATCCCGTTGCCGGCCTGACGGCCCTCGTCTCGCTCTTGAGCCGAACCCTGCTCCGCAAGCGATATGGGCCTTCCATGGAAAGTCCGATGTATGTGCTGGCCGGCGGTTTTATCGCGGGCTCAGCGCTGACGAGCTTCGCAACCGCGACGGTCAAGCTCAAGTGAACTCAGTCGCAAGGGTTTTGCTTTTCTTGGCAGTTTTGCGTGTAACGGAGGCGTGCGATGCTAAAGCAAGTGCTGGAAGTGATGGAGCTGCTCGATGACAGCTCTGCAAGCGGGCTCAAGGTGGCGCGCCTGCTCCGGTCGAAGGGCCTGGAGAAAGTCGAAGTGCAGACGATCAAAGGCACTGAAGGAGCCACCGACTTCGTGAAGATTACTGTCCCTGGAACAGAAGGAAAGCAGAAGGGCGGCCGCGCGCCCACCCTCGGAATCATCGGCAGATTGGGTGGCGTTGGGGCGCGTCCTCGACGGATCGGGATTGTGTCGGATGCCGACGGCGCTGTCACCGCGCTGTCGTGCGCCTTAAAGCTGGCAGATATGGCCGGGAAAGGCGACGTCTTGAAGGGCGACGTAGTCATTGCGACCCATGTCTGTCCTCGTTCTCCGATCACTCCTCACGAACCCGTTCCCTTCATGGGGTCCCCTGTAGACATGCGAACGATGAACAAGCATGAAGTGGATCCGGCGATGGACGGCATTCTGTCGATCGATGCAACCAAAGGAAACAGAATCCTCAACTCCCGTGGAGTTGCGATCACCCCGACCGTCAAAGAGGGATATATTTTGAGAGTCAGCGAAGACCTGCTCGACCTTCTCTCATGGACGACCGGGAGACTGCCTCAGGTGGTCGCCATCACCACGCAGGACATTACTCCTTATGGAAACGGATTGTTCCACCTGAACAGCATCATGCAGCCGTGCACGGCTACGAGCGCTCCGGTCGTCGGCGTCGCGCTCACGGCAGAGGCCGCGGTTCCCGGGTGCGCGAGCGGATGCAACCAGGAAGTCGATATTGCGGAAGCGGCGCGTTTCTCGATTGAGGTCGCCAAAGGATTCACGGAAGGCAAGTGCCGGCTGTACGACGGGGACGAATTCCGGAAGATCGTTGGTCTCTATGGAACAATGGCGCACCTGCAGACCTTGGGGGGAACACTCTGTAATTGACCGTGGTTGCAGTAAGGGCGTGGTCAAGAGCATGGCAGAGGCTTGCCGCCCGTCGCCAAGGCCAGCCCGCCTGGGGTGTTCCAGCCCAGCCCGTCCGCCGCCTTGCAAAGGCCTCGCCATCAAAAGCAAAAACAGACTGATCTGCCTTTGTCTCTAGCTGCTAGAATAGTCGCTAGCTGCCAAAGAAAACACAATGAGGAGCGCGCACACCTGTGAAGTTGCCAAATCCCGAGCGTGCGGTCGTCGATGTCTATAAGCTCCGGAACTACTGCCTGAGTCCCAAACATCGACGGCGGCGTCACAAGGCTCGCGTCTTCGCCGCCTCGCTCGGCTTGACCGTCGACGACGCGAATTATCTACGCGAAGCACTGCTGGCTGCAGTTCGTGACAACGAGGCGTTGCCCGCAGAACACGATCAGTATGGAAAGCGGCATGTGGTAGACTTCACTGTAACCGGGCCAATCGGGCAGGCTACGGTTCGCACCAGTCGGATCATTCGTCAGGGCGAGGATTTTCCGAGACTAACGAGCTGTTTCGTACTCTAGAGGCATCAATACAAATGAGCCCCGGAATAAAACTTCTTGATGTGGTAGCGTTGACCGAGGATCTACCTGAGCGCAAGCTTCGGCGTGGACAAGTCGGAACCGTCGTGGAGCCGCTGGCTCCAGATGTGTTTGAGGTCGAGTTCACTGACAACGACGGTCGGGCTTTTGCCAGCCTGGCTCTGCATGCAAAACAGTTGCTGGTCCTTCACTACGAACCGGTTGAGGCCGCGTGACACCATCAGCGAGCTCCTCGACAACGAAAACGACCGTATCGGCCCTTCCATTAGATGTTGCTAAAACCGCAAGCGGACAAAGAAGAGTGTACAAGAGGATCGATTTCCGCTCGCCACTTCGCCAAAGGGTCCTCTGCTACTGCTTCACCAATCCCGCCACAACGGCTGCTGGTTCTGCTTGTCCTCGCTCTGGGGTACGACCGCTTGTTCGCTACGCAAATTGATCACGAAATTTTGTTCGACTGATCATGCCCTGTTAGCGTCTAAAAGTTTATTGTGCTCACGGAGGGAAGATGAATCTGCCGGCATGCATGGATTCTCTGGTCGCGGAGGCTCGCTACGCGCTGCGTATGATCAGAAAGACACCGGGCGCGTCGGCTGTGGCAATCCTCTCTCTCGCGCTGGGCATCGGCGCCAACACCGCGATCTTCACGCTGATTGACGCTGTGATGCTCAAGATGCTGCCGGTGAAAGAGCCGCAGCAGCTTGTGCTGCTGAACTACGCGGCCAGGGCGCGGCCCAAGCCAATCTCTACGACCGAATTCAGGAGCGCCTGCGTCTGCTCCCGGGCATAAAGTCGGTCTCGATGTCTCATATGACCCTGCTGGCAAACAGCATGACCAGCCATGGTATCACCGTACCAGGATATGTTGCGAAACCCGGCGAAAGAACCTCCGTGCGGATGCTGGCCGTGGGAACCGATTTTTTCGAGACTTTAGGCATCCCGCTGATGCTCGGGCGCACGTTCGGCCAGCGGGACGATGAAGCGCGGCCAAAAGTGGCGGTCATAAATCAGGCGATGGCCCGTCAATTCTTCGGATCGGAAAACCCGGTAGGCAAGCGTTTTGGGGTAGGACGCGGCGCGAGCGACATCGAAATCGTCGGTGTAGTGAAAAACGCGAAGTACGAGAGCGTCCGGCGCGAGGATCCTCCCATCATCTACACGCCTTACCGCCAGTCTCTCTCCGGCCTCAGGTCCATGACGTTTGCGATAAGGACGTCTGGCATCCCGAGCGCCGTAATTTCCGCGGTGCGGGGGGCGGTGCAGTCGATCGACCCGAACCTGCCACTCTACAACGTGAAAACGCAACAGGCGCAACTCGACGAGATCCTGTTGCAGGAGCGGCTCTTCGCCAAGCTATCGAGTTTCTTTGGATTCCTGGCCCTGCTGCTGGCCTGCGTGGGCCTGTACGGAACCATGTCATACGCGGTGCAGCGGCGGATATGGGAGATCGGCGTTCGCATGGCGCTCGGGGCGCGGCGGCTCGACATCTTCGGCATGATTCTGCGGGAGACTGTGACAATGGTGATTGCCGGCGTGGTCTTTGGGGTGGCCGCAGCGCTTACGGCCAGCCGTTACGTGGCGAGCGTCATATCGGGGATGCTGTTCGGACTGAAAGCGGGCGATGCGGCCACACTGGGCATTGCGGCCGCGGTCCTGATCGCGACTGCCGTGGCCGCCGGGCTCGTTCCCGCCCGTCGAGCGTCGAGCGTCGCGCCCATGGCCGCGCTCCGCAGCGAGTAACGTTTGGTCGTGGACTGCAGCTACGGAAAACGCCCAATATTGAACTTGTCTTGAATGTCCTTGGATTGGCGCTGCAGCTCTTCCCGCGGCTGAATGCCGTTGTCTACCGCCTCCTGGTAAGTCCGCATCCAAAGGTCCCAGCACCCGCGGTCTTTGATCATCCGTAACAGCACGTACAGGGCAATCTCAGCATCCTTTTCCTTGTAGTGTTGATGGAAATAGCGTGTCGCGCCATCCGGCTGGTCGAGCGCCATATGGCACATCCAGCCCAAAATTGCCAGATGGTTGACAAAATCCCTTGTTTGGTAGCTTTCAAGCCCATCCTTGAAGGGCTCGAGATTTTTCAACTGGTTGGCTGCGGCTTCTTTGCGGAGGTCATCGCAGATTTCGATGGCCATTTCCTTCAAGTCGACGGTTTCCAGGAAAGCGACTACGACCTCCAGAAGTTCATCCCAGAGCGTATAGCGGTTAAGGGTGCTCGCTAATGCCAGCAGAATCGAATTGCGGACGAATTCACGTGGCGATTCAATCTTGCGTTTGACAACCAGGACCGCCCGGAAAAAATCGACCTGGGGGATTCCGACCGAAGCGAAGGAATCATATCCGCTGAAGAGAATGTAACGGCAGGAGTAACACAGCATTTCGTAGAGGCTCTTCAGAAGCTCGGCTGCGGCGGGTGCATCGGTTGAACTGTCTGCAGCCTTGTTAAGCTCCTTGAACAAGCGGCGCGCTGTGAATCGCCACCTGGACCGCTTGCTCTTGGGCACCACCGAGTTAGGCGCATAGTAGAATTGGTTATAGGCATTCGAGACGAAGTCCTCAGTCTCGGCGCGAATATCTTCCATGTCGCGCCTAACCGGTACCCTTGGCTTCGCACGCCGGGCATCAAGATTGATAATGAGCGAGTCAATCCCGTTCATCTCCCTTACGGATTTTGGCGTCGCCTTGTACATCTCCAGGATGATCCGTTCCAGCCTCTGCCTGGTGTAGGCGTGGATCTTTTCTCTTAGTTCCGCAACTTTCATCCCAAAACTCCCGCAGAGAACCGCCCGTCCGCCGGTGGACATTTTATTGAAAACTTGTCGGGTCCACTACCGCGGAATAAATCCGTGAGGCCGAGAATGGAACCGGCAACCGGGGCCCATCTGAGTGAACATGTGTCCTCGTCAAGACAGGTTTGAGGATCTGGAGGCCAGGCTGGGTGGTGCGGGACAAGGCACAGTTGCGGCGCGAGGTTTTTCCCGTCCTTGTCCGTTCTTTGCCCGAGACGGCGGAGACTTCGCCGGCCTGCGCCTAAAGCGTCAGGAAGGACCATTCCTTTGATGTGGGAACGCTGCTCAACAGTATCCCCTTGTCCTTGGTCACCAGGCAATTGTCCGAGGGATTGTAGCCAAAACCTCCTTTCGGGTTGTAAAGCCCCGGTTCAACTGAGAACATCATTCCTTCTTCAAGTATAGTGTCGTCGCCGAGCGCAAGGTACGGTGGCTGGTGTCCCTCCATGCCTTCTCCGTGCGCCGGCCGGTGGTAGATGTACTCCGCCATGCCCATCTTCACCTGATAGTCGTGGATGATCTTTGCCACGTCGCGGCATCGCACTCCCGCCTTGGACTCGCGTGCCTGAATGAGGATGCACTCGTTCTGCACTTCCCACATCTTCTCCTGTTCTGGGGTCCACGGGGCAATCTGGTAGGCGCGATAGAGTTCGCCTCCATGCCCTCCGATTCTCACGCCGCCTGACACCTGGAGCGCATCGCCCTTCTTGATCTTGTTGTGATGAAATTGATTTGGATGAGGATAGGCAGTCCCCACGCCTGTGCGGCAGCTCACATCCACGCTGATTCCGACCGCGCTGTGGGGTCTTCCATCTCGCTGGATGTCCTTCATGATCAGATCGGCGCCCCATTGGGTTGCTGCCATGCCGACCTCGAAGTCCGTGGCATTGGTTCCGTGCTCGAGGATGTAGTCGCGGGCGAACGCATGGATCCTATTGAAGTACTCATAGGCCCGCTGAGCGAGTGCGATTTCCTCCGCAGTCTTTACCATGCGCATCTTCATGCAGACGTCGTCGACAGGCTGAAACTGGGCTCTCGGAAGGACTTCTGTCATGCGTTTCATTGCCTTGACGGAGGGTTCGGTATCGAGCGCGATTTTCCTGTTCCCATAACCGAGCTTTTCGATTCCCTTGAGTATCCATGCCAACAAATCGACTTTGTCTCCGGTTACGACCTGACCCCTGTTGGGGAAGCCGCCTTCGGCATGCTGCATGTCGAAGTAATACTGTGCCGATGTGCTCCACCAACTGTTCACCAGATCGCGGTCCAGCCCGGGATGGAACCAATGAACCTCGAGCGCCTTGGTGGGAATGAAGCAGGCGAACGGCCGCTCCGTGCTCGAATGAAAGAGGCCCGTGTAATAGATGATGTTCCAGCGGTCTCTGATCAGGATGCCGTCAAGCCCCCGCTGTGCCAGGATCTGCTGCAGGCGCTGAACGGTCTTCTGATGCCATTCCAGCGGAAGTCGATCTATTGTGGCCGGTTTTGGGTGATCGGGATTCTTCGTGAGCAGGCGCTCCGAGCCGCCCGTTTTTCCCGGCTGCTCGGCGGTCTGCGTGCATGCAGAGGCTGCCGCCATCGCGAGCGTGGCCGCTGCCGTTGTTTTCAGAAACTCTCGGCGGTTGCTCATACTTTCACCTCGGGACCTGAAAGATCAGATTGATGAGACTTGCCTCTTTGCGATAGACGCTATTCTATGGCTCCTCACAGCCGTTTGCCACTGATTTGGTCGGGGCTTAAAAAGGGCGCAGGCGGCGATGGATTGCCCTGCGGTTGTCCGGGCGGCGGTCACACGCCGTTGTCCGGCGAAAAGAGATGATAAACGCCCTGATGCAAGACAACCGCGCAGTCAATAACCAGACGCCCTGCTATGCCGAACCGGATGCCCGGTTCGAATGTGTAGTGAACCCCGTCCGCTGAGATCGCGGAATAGATGGCAGGAATGTCCTCCTCGAGACGCCGTCCGTGTATCGAAGTAAAGTAGAGCCGGATGCGGCCGTCGGGCAGGGGCACCAGGGTCGGATCGAAGGGGAATCGCATTCCCTCCGGAAATCCGTCAAGTTGAATTACCTGCGCCGGCGTCCATGTCCGGCCTTCATCCGAAGAAAAGCGGACGGCGACCTTGTCGAAATTGCCCTCGTCATTTTCAGGGAAATGCTGGTGCGCCACAATCAGGCGGCCATCCTTCATCCGGCAAAGAGTGGGTACTCCCCCGCGCGGGAGCAGATAGGTCAGATGCTTGCCTGATCAGCGAATCCCTGGGTCGTGTCCAGAAGCTGTAACTCGGCTTGCGTTGATCTATAGAAAATCGCTTTGCGCTGTCCGGACAAGGATAGCACGGAAACCTGTCGGCGAGAGCGCTCATAGGGTTTGTAGACCTTCTTGATCAGCGGCAGTCCTGGGGAGTACGCTTGGCAGGCGCGGAGCCGCTGGAGGGACGTAAGATGAAACTTGGAACCTTGACGATTGGACAGTCGCCCAGGACTGACATCACGAGCGAGATTCGGGACATACTTGGTTCCGATATAACTATCATGGAAAGAGGAGTGCTTGACGGGCTGGATGCCCGCGAAATAAGGAAACTCGCTCCTGGACAGGGAGAGCCTTTCCTTGTCACCAGGCTGAGGGATGGGCAGGAGGTCAGGCTGGCAGAAAGGCACGTGATCGAGAGATTGCCCAGGTGTGTATCCGATCTCGAAAAAGAAGGTTCCGAGATTGTGATTCTTCTGTGCACCGGTGAATTCCCGGAGATTCAATCCAGCAAGGTAGTGTTACGTCCGGATCGAGTCCTGTTGAATACGGTGCGCTGCCTCGCTGGCTGCAAGAGGCTCGGGGTGCTCTTGCCGGCTGAAGAACAGATCCCCGTGCTCGGGAGACGTTGGGCGAGAATGTATCCTGACATGGTGATGGAAGCGGTGTCTCCGTACACAGCGAGCGTGGAGCTGGTCAGAGAAAAAGCGCTGAAACTCAAATCGGCCGACGTGGATCTGATTGTCCTGGATTGTCTCGGCTTTAACAAAAAGACCAAAGCGATCTTCAGGGAAGTGACAGGAAAACCCGTCCTCCTGCCGCGCACCCTCGTTGCCAGGATAGCCAGAGAGATCATCGAAGCGTGAGGGGATCGGCGATGGGGCGCTTGCCGGGCAGGCCGCTTCTGCCAAAATGATAGGATTTGCGTGCGGGCGTGTCAGGCTGGGAGCCAGTCGGCCAGTATGGATCGAACTTGATGCTCGACCTGTCGACGAGCTTCGTGCTGTTCCCAGCCCTTAGCCAGCAGCTTGTCATAGTTGGTGTTCACATGGCGGATGTGCGCAGTCACGGCAAGTTGCACAGCCTTCTCATCGAGAGCTTTTGCCGCCGCAGAGCGACCCACCCTCCCGCTGTACTTCAGGCAAGCATGTTCGGCCACGGCGAATTCGGTTCCGGCGGGGCACGACGGGAAGAGTTGGCGAACCCGCTGCGCAAATTGCTCCACGTACTGTCGATCGATTTCCGAGCGGCGTTCGGCCTCACGCTCGCGTCGGCGAGCGCGCGCTTCCGCATCGGCAAGGCACTCCGCCTCGGCCTTCTCCAGTCCGGCCTCGTCGACGTGGATACCCTGCCGCTCATAGCGCTTGCGGGCGCGGCTCCACCTGAGCACCACGGCGGACAGGACAGAGTATTTGCGCGCGCGGCGAGTCAGAGCAGGGTCTCCCGACGGGAAGAAGATGGGGTGATCGAGGTCTGCGCAGGACAGGCAAAGAGCCCCGCGTTCCCCGGCGAGCGTGATCCAGGCCTTGGTTCCGAGCTCCTCGCCGCATTCGTCGCACGAAGACTCGCGGGTCGTAATGAAGACCTTCAGGTCTTTGCTCATTGATGTTCGAGAAGTGTTCATGGCAGCACCTTAGATATGCTGGGAGATTGTGTCTTGTCGTCCTCCGTCATTGCAATCCATGTTGGTTGTGGGACAACAACCGGCGATGCAGTGGTGCTAGATTACTTGGCGTTGCTCCCTGCGATTGCGCGGCGGTCGGTGCGCGCCAGTTCGATCTTCGAGGTTGGGCCGCTCATCGACAGCTCGGCGCGCCAGGGGTAATCCCAGTTGCCCGTCTGGACGAGAGGCACGGGTTTGCCGTCCTCTAGCACCTCGTACTTCGAGTGAACCGGGATCGACAGCCGCATCCCGGTCTTGTGCGTGTCGGCGGTGCGGTTCTCGATGGTGAAGGCTATCTTCTCGAGCGCTTTGTCCATCGTGATCATCCCGTCGGCGACGAAGCCGTCGCGCTCCAGCTCCAGCTTTAGCCGGCGGACGTCTTCGCTGAACGGCAAGTACATGTCGGGGATCACGACGTGGAAACGCCGCCGCAGGCCGTCGCGCGGGTTGATCGATAGCTGGTTGCCCTCTTCCGTCATGGCGCCGCCGTATGCAAACCAGCCGAAGACGGGGTCGCGCGTGACGACCGTCGACGCCATGCGCAGCGCGCCGCCGTATCCCAGATCGATTTCGCCGTCATACCACCACGGCCCGCGCGGCGCCATTACCCCGCCCGGATAGCTCGATCCCATCCACGCGTTACCGACCTTGGACGGCATGAACTGCCAGCCCGAGGCGCCGTCGTTCTCCGGGCCGGGATACCAGAAGCCGTAGTTGGTTTCGGGACGCCCCGTGTTCATCAGGCACCACGAGCTGAGGTAGGATGCATAGCCGAGCTGCAGCCAGTCGAAGGGATTCGGGGCGAAGTCGAGCGCGTAGTCCAGTATGCCCCAGCCGCCCATGGCGGCCATGTAGCTGACGCCGGCGTCGGCGCCCAGCGTGTAGTAGGCCGGATTGAGCCATCCGCGCACCACCAGGCCTGAGGCAAGCTGGCGATCCATGAATGCCCGCGAATCCTCCCGTCTCACGGAGGGATGGGAGTACCACTTCTTGAGCCTGAGGTCGAACCACAGGTTCTCGTCGGGTTTCATGTCGTGCGTCACGCCGTATTTGGCAAACGCATACGTCGACTCGAAGGCGGTGCGGTCGAAGGCATACTCCGAGCGGAACGGATAAAGGTCGTCGTAAACGAAGTATTTGACCTTTTTCTCCCACTCGTTGCGCAGCCAGGCGGCCTGATTGGGAAAGCCTTCCTGTTCCAGCGCGTCGATCAGGTCGAGTACGATGAGCTCGTTGTAGAGTCCCCATTTGTAGGTGTCGTAATACTCCGGGTAAATCTCATACGGGTAGGTGTAGAACGCGCGGGCCGTTTCCCAGGCGCGGTTGAGGTAACCTGCGGCGTCGAGGTACTTCGACATTTCTGGGTACATCTTGGCGATCTGGTACATGTGGAAATAAAGCATGATCACGTGCGGGTAATCGTACGACCGCCAGACATGTTCCTTGACCAGATCGCGCAGCGCCGTCGCGTTGGAGGCGAGCTTCTCGGCATGTGCCTTGCGGCGCGCCGGGTCACGATTGATGTACCAGTTCGGCGTGCCATAGACGCCATACGGATACGGGCGCTCGTCGTCGCGGCGCTGCAGGCCGCCCCAGACGAAGTTCTTCAGGTAATACTCGAGCGACTCGATCTCCTTCTGGTTCGGGAAGACCACGTTTTTGGAGGCGATGTAAGGCGCCTTGCACAGACCCGGATCGTCGCACGTCAGCACATAGACCATGCGATCCAGAAAGATGTCGGGATCGTCGACCGTGCGCGTGACCTTGGCTTTCATGTCGTACGGCCCGTAAACGCCGTTGTACCACTTCGACAGGTCCTTGATCTGCTGCTTGTTGACGATGAACGCCGCCCGTTTCTTGATCAGCGTCTCCATCGGCTCGGTGACAAAGAACTCGAGGTAGGTCTGGCGCCCACCGTCGTGCTTGATCGTCAGCATATTCTCGCCGAGCTTCTTAAATGCAACTTCGTAAACGTGATGGTCGGTCTTGGGCTCGCCGAGCGGCGTAATGGTTGTCTGGCCGGGAAACTCCGGCCGGATCGCTTCGATTGTCGCCTTGGTGTGGAGAGAAAATCGCGCCGTGAGGTTTTCGGGAATTGTCATACCCGGCACGACGCGGATGTCGAAGAGCCCCGCCCGGTACAGCATCTCGCGCAGCTCGTCGTAACTATTAGCCCACTGCATGCGGAAGCCGTAGGAGGCCTTGCTGCCCGGGCGGCCGGCGGGAGCGAGGTCCAGCGCGGTGTGTGCCTGGCGCCAGGTGCCGCGCGTTTCTGCGCCTCCCGTCAGTTTCGAGTGGATGTAGACCTGAGCGCCGCCGCGCCCGCCGCCTCCACCGAAGTATTCGAGCTTCGTGCCGGGCCGTACGGTCACTAACAGGAAGGGTGGAGCGCCGGAAGCGCGCACAAAGTAGAAGAACGACCCGCTGCCGGAGATGAACTGCTGCCGAAGAAATCCCCGCTCGAAAATCTGGATCGGGTTTTCCCCCGATGGCCCGACTGCCGGAACGTTGATGCCCAGGTCGCCAATTTGGACGGAAGCCTTGCCCGTTGATTCCAGGTCGATCGTCCAGTCGAGCACAGTCCCGTCGGTCTTGTAGGTTTCGACGACTTTCAGCGGCGCGTTTGCGCCGGGGCTGGTGTAGGTAACTGTGCCGGTTTCGGGCGAGGCCTGCCATTTCGGCCCGCGGGCGGTTAGATTCGTCCAGTCGCCGCTGCCCACGCGATAGCTCAAGTTCAATCCGAGCGTGGCGGGGCCGCCCGGGCCCTGGCCGCGGCCCGCGCCCTGCGCCCCGGATGGCATAAGCGTCGCGCCAAAGGGATCGTGCGGATTCGCGAGGCCCGAAATCCCGCGTGCGTCGTACGTGAAGCGGAAGTTCCCCTTCTCGATTGTTCCGGCGGAGGCCTGCACCACAGCGGGTTGCTGCATGGCCAGCACCAGGTTGAGCGCCCAAATCATCATGAGCAGTGTCATCGTTTCACTCCCTCGGCAAGAAAAAGGATGAGAGGTGCCAACTTGACGCGGGAAATGTTTTCTTTAGTCAGCAGTCGAATCCGTCGAATTGGTGCCTATCACCATTTTTCTTGCAGTTGCCGTTCCATCGCGGAGAGCCACGACTCCATAAGCGGCGCATGTTGGAAGAGATTGGAGTATATCTTTTCTGCAAGAGCTTCATTGTAGGTGTGCACTGTCAGGTTGCGATCATCCGCCATTGCCAGAGCGCAGCGTGCTTGCTCCTCGGTAAGTAGGCCCACTTGATGGGAGGAGCGCATCGCGCTTTTTGGCGAACCCGCATTGAGGGATTCCATCACCTTCAGATACGATTGAGCGGCTTTCCAGATCGCCTCGAAGGTGTACTCGAACCGCTGAATGGCAGCATCGCGCGCAATGCTTGTCTTGGGCTCGCGCAATATCTCTTCGAGGGTCTTCAAAGCCTGCCTAGCGACTGCGAGACGCTCTTTTACACGTTCCATGGCACCCCCTCACGCAGGATCCGCTCGCGGAACTCCTCAGATGAGTCTGAAAGATCCACGAGGTCGACTGGGTAAAGGACGCGACTTTCTTCCAAGGCTTCACGGATCTCACTGAACACGTGCCGCGGGATCGGATCGAGCGGCATCACGGCAACATCAATATCGGACGTGCGTCCCGCGTCTCCCGCGGCCCAGGAACCGAAGAGGTAGATCCGCGCCCTGTATCCGCGCAGGCCTGCAGTCACGAGTTTGCGGACTTCGTCAAGATCGGGCGTCGGCGCGCAAGCTGCATTTGATTTGTGGTCCATGACTCCGGGTCCCTTACCGATGGAATGCGCGCGATTATATCATCGTTGGATGACTGTTCGTAGCCGGATGTAATGGCTAGCGCTTCGACCAAGACAAGACGCGGGAAATCCGCCAAACGAGTTCATTTCTGCTGTCGCGTAGTCTTCATCTTGGTTGCGTCCGCAGGGAGTCGATCGCAAGGACCGCTCTATAAAGAACCTCGCATCCGTTTGCCGTATCTTCCCAGCGGGTCAGTTCCTTTGGCGAGTGGCTGATGCCGCCGACCGAAGGGACAAAGATCATCCCCATGGGAGCAATGCGCGCGAGCATCTGCGCGTCGTGCCCTGCGCCGGAAGGCAGGCTGAGCGTCTTCAGTCCCGCCGCCGCAGCCTCCCGGGCGATGATCTCTCGCACCCAGGGTGCGGCCAGGGCCGGCTGGTGGGTGCTGATCGGTTGAATCGTGATTTTTGTGCCGCTCGATGCGGCGATCTGTGCCGCGCGCGCCGCGATGCGTTTGAAAATGCCCTCCACGTTTGATAGCGAGAGGTCGCGCAATTCGATGATCAGCTCGACCTGCCCCGGAATAATGTTGGGCGCATCCGGGTGAACCGACAGCTTGCCCACGGTTCCGACCTGGCGTCCCGCGTTGCGAACAGTCTCCTCCTGAACGGCAATGACGAGGTGTGAGGCTGCCACCAGGGCATCGCGCCGGTCGGGCATCGGTGTGGTTCCCGCATGATTGGCCTCACCAGTAACCACCGTTTGATAGCGAATGATGCCCACGATGCCTTCGACCACGCCGATGGAAACCCCAGCCCGGTCGAGAATGCCCCCTTGTTCTATGTGCAGCTCCAGGTAAACGGCAATGTCCTCCGGCTTGCGACGTGCCTCCTGGATGTGCGAGAGGTCTCCTCCGATGCCGGACACGGCGTCGCGGATGTGCACCCCATGCTCGTCTCTTTCGTCAAGCTCTCCGGGCTCGAATTCGCCCACAGCCGCGCGCGAGCCAAAGAGGCCGCGCCCGTAATGGACGCCTTCCTCATTCGACCAAATCACGCATTCGAGCGGATGGTGAGTCTCGACTTTCCGATCCGCCAGCGTCTGCATCGCCTCAATCGCCGCCAGCGAACCAAGCGCGCCGTCGAAGATGCCCCCTTCCGGGACCGTGTCGATATGCGAACCGAACAGGATCACGGGCAGGTTCTGTTTGCCTTCGCGCCTGCCGTAAATGGATCCCGCAGCATCCACACGAGCTTTAAGGCCGGCGGCCGGCATCAGCTTCTCCATCACGAAGCGCCTGGCTTCGATGTCCGGCTGAGTCCAGGCAACGCGGGTCACGCCCCCGTGAGGATCACGCCCGTACTCGGAAAGTGCCTCCAGGCTTGCGCGCAGTCGATCCGGATTGATGGTATAGGATCCGGCGCAGAACGCGCCAGACTCCATCAGTCGAAGTGTTCCGGCGGCGCCTGCCGCAGATGCCAACAGCAGGCGATTGAACTCTCTCCTTTTCATCTTGAATCCTCGCCGTCTCGCCAGTTTGGGATACAGGCTACTCGAAATCTCGCGGACAGTCACTGAGATTTGATCCTGCACATTGTTCGGTGTCGATCAGGCAGAGAGAACGGTCTCAATTAGCTGACGAGATCATGAGAGCGGGACTTCAAATCCCATCTGACCGAAATGCGCATCTTTTCGCAGGCTACGCCTGCTCCATTTTGGGAGCTGTCTTCGTAGACTCACTCTCTTGCGGGCGACCGCGGCTGGACTGCTGTGCAACAAAACATACGATCAAGAATGCGGATCCGAACACAACCGAAGCAAGGAGGTATAGCTTGCCCTGTGCGTAGTTGTACAGCGGCATCCCGATCCGATTCCGCACCACGAAATTGAACACAAGCGGAGTTCCGAGCCACATCAGCGCGGGTCCTACGAGCGGCAGCGCCGCCACCGCCACCGCAAAGCCCTTGACCCAGCGGATCCTCACAGTGAGAAACACCACCGAACCGAAAGCACCTAGCACCAGCGTCACGGCGGCCGGCCACCACTGCCATGCAGGCGGGGAGGAGATGGCGTCCACAGATCCCATTCGGAGCACTGCGTAGGTCAGGTGGGCGCAGCCAAGAACGCATCCCACAATCAGCGGCGTCACGAGGAGCCGAGCACTGGCTGCCCTTCTGGAGGCCAGCCACAGGATCCCGAGGACGGCCAGAACGGAGATCAACAATGGTGTCACGCGATCACCACCTGCATAAACAACAAGGCCAAGGTCGAGCGCTTTCAAAAGGACTCTGGCCGCTCTTGTCGTCCCCGCCTCTCGATTCGTCAGACGAATGGTAAGTGGACCGCCTCGGTGCTGGATTAACAGGTACTTGTCCGGACCCACGTCAAGCGACTGTAGCCGCCCGTTGTAGAACGCATCCCGCACCGACACCCGCGAAACGCCCGACACGTCGACCACCTCATATCGCGCGCCGCGGTCGATCCGGACGGGAATGGTGTCGGGCGGAAGCGTGGCAAGATAGATTTGCCGGTCGCCATTCTGCTCTCGGTCAGAAATGATTTTGTAGGACGGAGTGCTGCGCAGTGCGAGACGTGGATCGCCGAGCATGTGATAGACGGGAAACCTCGAGGTGGCGAGCATTGCTGCGCGCGTCTGAAGTTGCACCACGCGGCCTATTGGAAACCCCGGCCACGTGTGGCTGAAAGGGAATCCCTCGTCAATGACGCAACCGGGCATGGGACTGTAGGAAAAGCCGGCATATGCGGCCGCGCCGCCATCAACGAAGGCGAGCGCGATCGAGTGGTCTTCCCAAAGACGGAACGTGTTGCAGCTGAATGCCGAGATAACCAGCGGCGGAAGAGGCGGAACATCGGTGCCGACAAACCATTGGCGCTCGTCGAACCGGAAGTATCCTGCGCCACCGTGGCCGCTGTAAGTTACATAGTCGGCTTCTCGGAGACCGCGCGCAAAAGTCTCGCGGCTCAAGAGCTCTTGCGGCATATCCGCACGCCCGACGTGTTGCAGCATCGGCAGTCCTGGCCTGCTTGCCATGGCTCCCTCTGCAACGATCACTCGGAGCGTTCCTCGCCCTGGCCGCCGCATCCACAGCTCGCGGGCGCGCTCGATGGTCGATCCTGATATGAATCCAAGCGCCAGGGCGCCGCGCTGTTGAACCGAGCGGCCGTATTCCACCAGCGCGCCGTCCGACAAGTGACTTGGCGAGACAACCCAAATCAGGTAATCAGCCTCCAGGGCGCAGGCCTGGTAGATGCTGGGAACAAGGTCTGCCTTTTCACTCCGCGCGATCTCGATGGCCAGCGGGTAATATGGATCGACAGGATCCGCAAGGACTACCAGCGGGTGTTGGGGAGGGCCATCAAAACTGTGCGCCGGCGCCGGATAGAGACAGGCGAGGGTAACAGCGGCAACCGAGAAGATGTACCGTGCGATCCGCATCCAACTCATCGGACCTTCCATATGACAAAGCACACGAGATGGTGGCGCGATGTATTGCCGCTTCATCTTGGATCCTCGCTGTCTCGCCAGTTTGGTATACAGGCCACTCGAAATCTTGCGGACAGTCAGCGAGATTTCATGCCGCACATTGTTCGGTGCTGATTATTGATTAAACTGACTTAGTCCATTTCTAGGGAGAGTCCGTTCCCACGTATGAGATTTTCACCGATCGGCGGAAGGCTGCGGTGACTCAAGGCGGAAAGCCGAGCGTTATCAAGACAGCTTCTTCGACGGCCAGAAGCTCCGCCGGGCTTAAGGCGCCGATCCTTGCGCCGAGGCGGGATTTGTCGACGGATCTTATCTGATCCCCTAAAACACGCGCGGGTCGGCCTTGGATTTCGATCATGGCTTCGCCCGGAAATAGAGACGCGACGTTGCTGGTGACCGGAAGAACTATCACGCGAGTCCCGTACTGGTTGCAGGAATCATTGGAGATGATGACAGCCGGCCGGGTTTTTCGAATCTCTGTTCGTCGTGCCGGATCCAGCACCACCCAAAAAACATCTCCCCTTCGCGGGCGGGCTTTCATTCGGGCCATCCTTCCGTTTCGGTGACGGCCCAATCCTCCGACAGGGTCTTGCGCCAGGCCTCCGTGCGGGCTGCTTGATAGCCAGCGTCCAGGGTCTTTTTGTCCGGGCGAAGCTTTGTCCGGACAGCTTCATTGATGAAAGCGCTCATCCTTTTGGCGGGCACCTGTTGTTTGAGGCGTTTGTATACGTTTTCTTCCATGATTATGTTCAGTCTCACTGGCATAAGCAAAGCTCCTTGATTCTGTATTGTATACAGTATTGCTCCGTTCTGTCAATCCGTCCCGCATGGGGAACGGACATTTCAATCCCTTGTCTGATTGCAGATCTGGGGGGACGGTCACCTTGCCCGTCCCCGAGATCTGTTCCACACGTATACCGGCATGCCTGCCAGCAGGAGGAGAAAGCCCCAATAGACCGTGTCACGGCCGGACCCGCCGATCGCCCACAGTGAATAAAGAAACGCCAAACCGGGAACCCACAAGAGTCGCAGCCCGCGCCGGCGCTGGGTGTCTTCCCTGTTGCCAAACGATATGATTACATCTGCGGCCGAGCAGAAAACGTAGGGCACCAGGGACGTCAGGGTCGCGAGCAGGATCATGAAGGTGTACTCCTTGACCAGTCCCGCCGTGTAGTTCATCGAGATCAGGACCGTGGCCAGCGCGCTTGATATGACGATTCCCACAACCGGTGTGCCCCGCCTCGACAGCCGCGTGAACATCGATGGGAAGAGCCCGTCGCGCGCGACTGCGAGCGGGATCTGGCCCTGCAGCAGAATCCATCCGTTGAGAGCGCCGAAGCAGGAGATGGCCGCGCCTGCCGCCACGGCGTACGACGTCCACCCACCCCACATGACGCTTGCAGCATCCGCGTACGGAGCCGTCGACCGGACCAGAGCGGCAGGTGGGATGACGCCCATGACTGCCACGGTACCGAGGATGTAAGCAACGGCAGCCGACAGTGTTCCCATGATGGTTGCCCGCGGGATGGTTCGCCGCGGATCGACTACGTCGTCGGCCGGGATCGTTGCCGATTCCAGGCCGAGGAACGCCCAGAGCGTCAGCGCGGCCGTCGCAGTGATCGCTGAAAATGTGGGCTCTCCGCTCAGGTTGAACGGGATCATATTCTTCCCGTTGAAGTAGAAGAGCCCGAGCGTTCCGATAGCGATGAGAGGCAGCAGCTTCAACACCGTGGTGACGAGTTGCATGATGCCCGCGCTGCGAACGCCCAGAGCATTCACCCAGCTCAGAACCCAGATGGCTGCGGCGGCCGTGACAGCCGCGAGCAGAGGATTCCGAGAAAGCGGGGGAACGAAGACTCCGACATAGCCTGTGAATGCGGTCGCAATGGCTGCGTTGCCGCACCAGATCGAGATCCAGTATCCCCAAGCTATCAGGAAGCCGGCGAGTTCCCCGAAACCGATTCTCGTGTAGGCGTATAACCCGCCTGCCTGCGGCGCCGTGCGGCTCAGGCGCGCGAACACCAGAGCAAGCAGCACTGCACCTGCAGTCGTGAACAGCCAGCCGAAGATGCTGATCCCCCCGTAGGCGGCCAGCGCAGCCGGAAGAAGGAAGATCCCCGACCCGATCATGTTGCCGACCACCAGTGCCGTGCTTCTCCACAATCCCAGCGCTCGTGGCGCTTCACTGACTGTCAACGGTCCTCTTTTCTGCCTTAGTTGCCACAGTCATCGCAGGTATTTGCAAGCCCGATACCAGGCTCAACGGCTTGTCGCCGCGATGGCCGGACGCGTCTTGGTGATGCGCTCGTGCATTGCCCTGATCATCTCCCCATTCGACACCGGCTGCCAGCCATGCCCTTTCATCGGACGGCCGTATCTGAACTCGCCGGCGTAGTACGGCTGCGTGATCTCGAGAAAATCCTCCAGCAGGTACACGGCGAGATTGAGATAGTAATTGTCCATGTCGCCGACCCAGACGTGGATCTTGCCCACCAGGTCCTTTCCGATCGTGGGCCAGTGTTTCTCGAGGTTGTAGCGCAGGTCATAGCCGTTGTCGCGCATGTACGCGGCGACGCTCTTGTCGATCTTTCCCGTGAGGTTGTCCCAAAGAGGTTTTGGATATCCGTCGACGTCCGTCGGACCGTAGGCCGCTTCCCAGGCTGCGAGCTGCTGCCCGGAGCGCACCTTGCTGCCGAGAACTTCCTCCAGGCGGCTCATCTCGCGCATCGTCAGCGTGACCTGTCCGTCGGCGCTGCGCGACAGCGGCCGCTCCAGCTTCGACCAATCTCCGACGCGGACTTCGAAAGCATTGTCGTCCTGATAGATGTTGGACATCTGGTATCGGCGGAAATCAACGGGATCCGGATACATCACCCAGGTGCCATTGAAGAACGCCGGATGGAAGACCTGTAGCGCGAGGGCCTCCCATCCTCCTGTGGACCCTCCGGTCAAGACGCGCGCGTACGGCTCCGGGATGATCCTGAAGTTCTGCTCCAGATATGGAATCAGTTCCTGCGTCAGCGCGTCGCCGTACGGCCCGTTGTTTGCGGAGTTCACGGCGTAGGAGTCGTCGTAGTAGGGCGTGGGATGCTGGAAAGTGATGGCAATCATGCGCGGGAAGTCCTCCGACGTCCACTCCTGGTAGAACTCAGATGCGGTCTCACGCGCGTTCCTGCTGAGCCGGGCCCTCCGCTGCTGATCCGTTTCCTGCATCTGCGGCGCCTGCGGCGTGAAGCCGAAGGGCGCGCCCAGCCCGAAGTGCCCCTGGATGTAAATGGCCGGATACTTCGCATTCGGATTTTCGTTGTAGCCTTTCGGCAGCAGCAGCGTCGCCCCGAGATAGATCGGTTGCCCCCAGAACTCCGATAGCACCTTGCTCTGAATCTTGACGCGCTTGACCCAATCCGTGTCGGCTGGAACCTGGACGGGAGGCAGCTTCCGCGTCAGGCTGAGCTTCAC
>Ga0315282_10005247_pt1 | contig 22167 bp, 19 predicted proteins | sample YL17G07_20_MG_FD_203693 | JGI IMG/M metagenome (GOLD analysis project Ga0315282, IMG submission 203693) | Sediment microbial communities from Yellowstone Lake, YNP, Wyoming, USA - YL17G07_20 | ecosystem: Environmental > Aquatic > Freshwater > Lake > Sediment | place: USA: Wyoming | collected... | reverse complement strand
TGCTCCTGGCTGCCGGCATCAATAATACCGATGTTCCGATCCCCTGGTTCGGGGGAAAACGCCTCCAACTTCACTTCGGTTAGCCCGTGGTGTTAAGTGAAAAAACTAACGTGGGAATCCAGGCTAGCGTGTGGTAGAGGGGACGTTGATTCTGAAGCAACTTGCCGAATCCCTCGCCTTGCCAAGATTTTTCATTTGTAAGTTGTCTCGGAACCAACGTCCTTCCCCTCCCCCATACGCGGTGAGAGGGAAGGGTGCGGGGGAATTCTTTCGGGGCTACGCTGCAAATTTCTTTCTGATGAAATCCGCAATATTCTTGATGGGCGTCCCAGGAATGAAAACTTCGGCCACACCCATTTCTTTCAACTTGCCCGCATCCGTCGGGGAGATGACCCCTCCCGCTAGCACCATCTTGTCCCCGGCACCCTTCGCTTTCAGGTTCTCAAGCACCCGCTGGGTCAGGCTCAAATGCGCTCCGGAGAGGATGCTCAACCCGACGACATCCACATCCTCCTGAATGGCCGCATTGGTAATCATCTCGGGAGTCTGACGAAGGCCTGTGTAAACCACCTCAAAGCCGGCGTCTCTTAGCCCGTAGGCCACCACTTTTGCCCCCCGATCGTGCCCGTCCAAGCCGGGCTTAGCCACGAGGACCCTGATTTTTTTATCCTGAGCCATGAATGAACCTCCTTTGGAACAGCGGTTTATATTCTTTGGTGATTTGCAAATGATGATGTTCTCGTAAAAAATCGTCACTCCGGTGGAAACCGGAGTCCAGAGAATTTTAAAGTACTTGAAATAGCTGGATTCCGGCTTTCGCCGGAATGACGGAAATATGTCTTTTCAGACTTTTTACGAGATCATCAAAATTCAAATGTCATAAGGAACCCGAACCGTTTTGAACTTCTAATTTTAAACATTCGGATTAGAATAGAAGATAACCTTTTAAATCCCCCCCACCCCCCTTTGCCAAAGGGGGGAAAGGGGAGATTTTCATGGTTCGCGGGTGGCGAAGCCGCCATGCGCAATTTGTTTCGAGTTTCGGATTTCGTGCGTCGAAATTCGAGTTTGGCTTATATCGTCGCGGGTCGATACTCTCCGAAAACCTCCCTCAAAACATCGCACATCTCCTGCAGGGTAGCATAGGCCTTGACACATCCGAGGAAGTGCGGGATCAGGTTCGTCTCCTCTTCCTGGGCTGCGGCTTTGAGCGCCTTGAGCAGACGGGCGACCTCTTGGTTATCCCGTTTTTCCTTCATTTCTTTAAGGTGGGTGAGTTGCAGGCGTTCTGCTTCGTCGCGTCGCTTGGGATCATAGGGATGGGGAACCAACCGGGTAGTGGTGACCTCCAGTTCGCTCTCTCCCAGGAAACAATTCACCCCGACGATCCATTCCTTTCCCTCTTCGAGCTTCTTCTGTCTCTCATAGGCGCTACGGGCTACTTCCCGCTGCATGTAGCCGCTTTCGATGGCGGCCACTGCCCCGCCCATGGACTGGATTTTATCGAATTCTGCCCAGGCTGCACCTTCGATTTGATCGGTCAAGGATTCTATATAGTAAGACCCTGCCAGAGGGTCCATCACATCCACGAGGCGGGCCTCATGCTGCAGGATGCGGGCCGCATCCTCGCTGAGCTGTATGGCTTCCAGACTCCACCCCAGGCCCAGAGGCTCGTCATAGGGCGGAAAGCAGTTGGGGGCGCCACTGGCCAGGGCTGCGGCAATGCCGCCGACGACCGAACGAACCAAATTGTTCAGGGGTCTCTGGACGGTACAATTGAAGTTTCCGGGATAAACGCTAAGGGGGACGCGCAGGGTCATGGACCTTTCATTCTGGGCTCCGAACTTTTCCTTAAGAAGCTTCGCCCACATCCTCCGGGCTGCCCGGTGAAAGGCGACTTCCTTAAAAAATTCCATGCTTCCCCCAAACGCATTGAAACTAAAACGGGGGGCAAAGGCATCCACCGCAAGCCCGGCGTTCACCCCTTCTTGCAGATAAGCCGCCCCGATTGCCATGCTAAAGGCCAGGTCTTGCTCTCGCGTAGCGCCGGCTTCCCGGATATGATAGCCACCAATGCTGGTGATGTTCACGTTGGGAAGATGTTTGGAAAAGAATACCAGGCTGTCCCGAAACATCCTCATGGAAGGGCGGGGGGGAAAAATGTAGGTTCCCCGGGCGACAAACTCTTTCAGGATGTCATTCTGGGGGGTGGCCCGGAGCTTGTCCCAGGAGATTCCCCGCTTGTCAGCCAGGGCCATGTACATCGCCATCAAGATATTCGCCGGGGCATTGATGGTAAAATTAGACGCCGTCCGGTCGATGTCATTCTCCCCGGAGAAGGCCTCAAAAATAACCTCCATATCCCGCAGAGTATCTATGGCTACCCCGACCCGTCCCACTTCTCCGCTGGCCATCGGACTGTCCGAATCGTAGCCGCACTGGGTGGGCAGGTCAAAAGCGATGTTGGGGCCGGTCCGGGCACCGAGTTTTTTCATATGCAGGTAGTAATCCCGCGTGTCCTCCGGGGCGCCATACCCGGAGTAGCGGCCAGCCCTAACGAGTCCTGCCGCCTGGGCGATTCCGCCTGACCCTCTCTCACCCGTGCGATAGGGAAAGGTGGGATACGTTCCGGCCGTGAAGGGATACTGCCCCGGGAACCCCACCTGCTCCAGAAAGTGGAAACTATCGTCCAGGTCCGAAGGGGCATAGAATCGGGTGGGCGACTCTTTGAGCTTGAACCTATCCAAAGCCGGTCTAAGGGTCTTTTCCTCCCAGCGGCTCTTCTCCTGTTTAATCTTTTCCAGGTCTTCCTTCATTTTGTACCTCCTTCGCCCCTCGCCCCATGTTTCGCCAGAAAACGTACTGAACTTCACCCCGGACTCATCGGGCCCCCATGATGAGGTTCGGCAGGAACAGGGTGTAAGCCGGCCAATAAGTGATCAGGGCCAATTGAGCGATGGTTATGAAGATATAAGGGGTCACCCCCCGAATGGTTTCGGCCAGGGAGGCCTTGCCCACGCCGGAGATCACATAGAGGTTCAGCCCCACCGGGGGAGTAATCAGCGCGATTTCCATGTTCAAAGTCATCACGATTCCAAAATGGATCAGGTTGATGTCCAAGGTCTTCAAAACCGGAAGGATGATGGGCAGGGTGATCAGCATGATGGACACGACTTCCAGGAGACAGCCCAGAATCAGGAGGGCGATGTTGACCGACAGCAGGAACCAAAAAGCCGTCAGTTTCATGTCTTTGGCGATCTGCACGAGGCTGGCCGGAAGGCCGGCTTCGGTCAGCCAGTTCCCCATGGTAATGGCTGTGCATATGATGAACATGATCATTCCCGCGGACTTCATCGCGCCCCCGGCGAGGGGGATGACCTGGCTGACCTTCACCTCCCGGTAGATAAACAGGCTGATGAAAATGGCCGCCACAGCACCCAGGGCTGCGGCTTCGGTCACCGTTACGAACCCGGAATAGATCCCTCCCAGGATAATCACCGGCATGCAAAAGGCGGGGATGGCCTTATAGGTGGTGTGAAGGGTTTCTGGCCAATCGGCCTTGGGCGCCCCTCCGATATTCTTCCGCTTGGCATCGAAGCGGATCCAGATCATGTAGAAGACTCCCTGCATGATTCCCGGCAGGAACCCGGCCATGAACAGCCGGGGAATGGATTCATCGGCCATAATCCCGTAGATGATCATGGCAATGCTGGGGGGAATCATGATGGCGATTGTGCCGGCCGCGGATATGACCCCGAGAGCGAACGACCGGGGGTATCCATGCTCCATCATGGCCGGTACGACGATGACCCCGATGGCCAGGGCCGTGGCCACGCTGGAACCGCAGAGGGCCCCGAAGATCATGCAGGAGATGACCGTGACCATGGCCAGCCCGCCCCACCAGTGGCGGACCCAGCAGTTGGCGGCGTTGATGAGATACCGGGAAGTCCCCCCCTGGACCATGAACTGGGCGGCGATGACGAAAAAGGGTATGGCCATCAAGGGGAAAGTATCCAGGGAGTTGTACATGACCTCGGGAACCATCTGCAGGGGGGCCGGGGAAAAAAAGGCGATCATGATGAATGCCGTCACCCCCAGGACGAAGGCGATGGGAAGACCCAGGCAGAGCAAGCCCAAAAAGACCAGAAAAAGGAAAAGGACCGTCATCCCTGCTTTTCCTCTCGACTCAGTTCATGCGTCTCCATGATTTCAGAGGGATGGAAGGAAAAGACCAGCCGGATTACCCGGAGCACATACCGCAGGGCCACCAGGGTGCACCCGGTGGCCACAGAAAGGTAGGGAATCCAAACCGGAAAGCGCAGCCCGGTAAGGGACCGCTCATCATTTAGGTAAGCGGCAGAAACGATCTTGAAGCCCAGGATGCTGACCGCCACACAAAAAACGAGGGCTACAATCCCGTTGAAGACCGCCAGGTAACGGCGGGTCTTCAAAGAAAACTTCTCGACGATGAGGGTGGCCGCCACATGGCCCTTTTCCGCGGCCAGGATGCTGGCGGTGATAAAGACGGCCCAGATGATGAGATAGATGACGATTTCCTCGGCCCAATCCGGCGGCCTTTTGAGAATATAGCGAGCGATCACGCCATAGAAAGCAATCATGGTGGCGGAAAAAGCCAGAACCCCGACGATGAATTTCTCCACCCGGGTCCATCCTCTCTCCCACTTGTTCATGTATCATCCTCCGTCCCTCTTTTTCTTCCCTGCGTCGCTTACATGCCCAGGGCCTTCTTGGCCAGTTGAACCAGGGCCGGGTCGTGCTTGAGGTCCTTGACTATTTTGTCCTGAATTGTCATGAGGTGCTTGCGCCACTTGGCCAGCTCTTCGTCGCTCGGCTCATAGAATTCCACCCCTTTGCCTTCCATGATCTTCCTGGCTTCGGCCTGCTCCTTCCGGGCGATCTCCCGCTGCTTGGGCGCCACCTCGTTCCAGACATCTGTGAAGATCTTCTGCAGGTCCGGGGGCAGGCTGTTCCAAAATTTTATATTGACCAGGGGAACATAGTAACCGCAGAAATTGCGGGAGAGGAGAGCATACTTGATGCCCGCCTCGTAGAGCTTGGCGCTCTCCACGCTCTTGGTGGTGGAGCAGATGCCGTCGACCGTCCCTTGCACCAAGGCCATGGGGACATCCGGCCAGGCGATGAATACCGCGCTGGCCCCCAAGGCGTTGAGCCGCTCTTCCGGGATGGAGCCCCCGGAGTGGCGGATCTTCAGGCCCTTAAAGTCCTCCATCTTGGTAATTTTTCTATTCCGAGTCCAGACTTGATCGTAGCCCAGTTCATACCACCGGCCGGGAGATTTGACCCCGACCTTCTTTTCCAGAGACTGATTCACGGCTTTCCCCACTTCGCCGTCGATCAGGTCTTCGGTGACTTTTCCGGGTTGTCCGAAGAACATGGGTAGCATGGTTATGCTGGTGCTGGTATCGAACCCCTCCAGCACCCAGTTGCCGGGGACCGCCATTTCCACTGTTCCGGTCCTCAGGGCTTTGGTTACGTGAGCATCTTTATAGAGCTGGGCGCTGTGGTAGTATTTGGGCGCCAGTCTTCCCCCCGACCTTTTCTGCAGTTCCTCGATGAAGATCACCAGTCCCATGTTCCGGGGATGGTTGGGAACGGTGTCCACGGAGATCTTGAATTCATAAACCTTCTCCGCCGCGAGCGTCGGTCCCGGGCTCATCCACCCGGCCAAGGCGACGGCCATGGCCGCAACGACGAAAGCTTTCCATGCTCCTCTCATCTCTTGACCCTCCTTACCGCAAGAATTTTCCGGACAGGGATCTCCGGTCTCAGGAAAGCTCCTGGAGGAACCGGTTCGGCTCGATCCCTCAAATTCCCTCCTTTAGGGTTTGGGGAAGCCCTGCGGGGCTTCCGGGTTTATGGTTATCGATAGGGTAATGGCGTTCGGGGTCTGATCCGTTTCCGACCGATCTATGGTCAAGAGAACGATACGCTTCGTTGATTGCGACCATCCTGAATCTGGAACCTTCAGGAAATCCTGACTAGCGTGGCTATTCTTCCAATTCGAGAAAGGGTTGTCAAGACAATTTTATGCGCGGGGGGTGAACCGCTATTTAAGCAGCGTGGCCACCAGGTCCCCGGCGGATTTTAGCTTGTCCAGCCGGAAGACCGTTTCGATGATCCGGTCGATCTGGGTCCGGCCCAGGGTATTCAAAGCCAGGCGGCGAAATTTCCCTTTGATCTCCTCATCCGTCATGGGGTTGTCCGGATGGCCCTTGGGATAGACCGATTCATCCTGGAACCGCCGTCCGTCCTTGGTCTTGATTTCCACCTGGGCCGCCAGCGTTCCCGGATATTTCGCGGTGAAAGCGGAGACCGATTCCAGGGTCACCCTCTTCATAAAGGCCTGGATGCGGGGCTCTTTGATCTTTTCTTCCTGAAACTGATCCATGGCGATGTAGCCGTCGGCCGCAGCCCGGCTGACGCAGTAGGGAATGGACAGTCGGGCGGCCAGGGGCGTATCCGGAGAATAGTTCATCCCCTGCCCGGGTGCGGTGGGGGTCACCCGAAAGTGAACGGACTCCACATCCTCCAGGCGCAGATTTCTGGCTTTCATGAGTTGGATCGTCCCCTGGACGGGGGTATGGCTGCAAAGGATGGTGGGGAATGCTTTCAGGCTGTCGGTCAGGATTTCATAGAAGGTCCCCAGGTTTTCGGTCAGCGCCTTCATGTTGGGTTCATCGGAGTAAGCTTCGCAGAACCCGGATTTATACTCCAAAAGCCCTTTAGGCCCCGCAGCGCCCCGGGCAATGACCTGGGCCGCCATGATCCCGTTCCAGGCGGCCAAACCGGGATGGAGGCTCTTGGAGAAATCTCCAAAGTCGATACAGTAGCGCATACCCGAGGCCCCGTCAGCTGCCAGGCTTATGGCCTGTTCCACACGATCCCCCTTGAGGCCCAGTAACTTAGAGGCCACAACCGCGGCCGCGATGGCTCCCAGCGTTCCGGTGGGGTGCCAGTATTTATAGTGGGAGGGCATGATGGCCCTGCCGATGCGCCCGGCAACTTCGTAGGCCAAGACCACGGCCGTGATCAGCGAAGGCCCGTCAGCGGCGATCTTTTCTCCCATGGCCAGGGAGGAAGAGACCACCGAAGCACCCAGATGGGCGATCGATCCCAGGTGGGTGTCGTCGAAATCAACGGTGTGAATCAGGGCTCCATTGGCCAGGGCCGCCTGAGCAGAGGAAGTTTTCATCCCCTCGAGGAAAACCGTGGCTTCAGGATTTCCCCCCATTTCTTTGACCAAGTCAAAGATCCAGTGAAATTCCTCTTGGGCCAGGGTATATCCCGCAATCCCGCAGCCCAAAGTGTCCAGGATGATCCCTTTCGTCTTCTGGACAACTTCTTCGGGCAATTCAGAATAGGAGGTATGGCTAACAAATTCGGCCAAAATTTGGGTCTCGCCCATTTTGCTCTCCTTTTAATTGTTCAAGAGTTGGATTCCAAGTTGGACACGGCTAAACACAGACCAGGATTAAATTGAGCCTAAAATAAATCTGCGCTCATCTGCGTAAATCTGTGTCCCATTGAAAAAGAAGTTCATTTTCGAATTCATTCCGAATTCCAATCCATAACCCGAAGCCCGGAACTGGATTAGGCCAACTCTTTCAGGCGTTTTTCTATAGCCCCAAATGTGGACCGGGCAAAACGCCGGGCCTGTCCGAGTAAAAAAAGCCGGGGCAAAAAAGCCAGGTTTTCGACAGTTGCCTTGCAGGACACGGATGTTTTCCCCTTTTCCATCAGGGTCATGATGAAGGTCACTTTCTGATTCGCTTTGAATAATCCCCCCAGGCCTTCCAGGAAAAGCTTTACGGAAAAGGAGTTGGGCGGCTCCATATCTACCATCTCGCCTTTCAATTTCAAGGTAACATGGAATCCAAGAATCGGGGCCCTCAAGAGAGCCCGAAAGGTATTTTCGTCCAGGATTTCCATGTTCTCCAGGCCTGGCAGGCTGCTGAAGATGACCTTGCCGATCAGCCGCCAGACCCTTTCCGGGGGGGCGTCAACGATGAAATTTTTTTCGGCCAGAACTGTCCCTATGGGGGAGGATTTCATGACCAGGGGCTCTCCGCTGCCGCATTCTTTCCCGCAATCCGGCCGAAAACGAGGCCCTCCCCTATATTGCAGGCTCCTTGATACAAGTACCCCCAGATGGAGCCTAGTTCACCCGCGGCATAAAGGCGGGGGATCGGCTTTCCCTCGGGGTCGAGCACCCTGGACTCTTTATCCCGACGGGGGCCTCCCTGGGTGTTGATGAGCGCTGGCCAGAGCTGAATGGCATAAAGGGGAGGCTCCAGAGGCCGGAGATCTTCCTTCGCCCGGCCGAAATCTTCGTCTCTACCGGCCCTGCAATTCCGGTTGTATCGGGAGATGGTTTCTTCCAGGGCTTTCGGTTCCACGGAGATCCTGGACGCTAACTCAGCTATCGTTTTCCCCTGGAGGATCCATCCCTTGGTTATTTCCGCCGAGTTGTCGAGACTCCAGGAATAAAGGTCCCGGTTGTAGCCGGCTGTTCCCCGGCTCAAGGCGCCCCGGCGCCGGGTCTGCTCGTCGAAGATGGCCCAGAGGGGTACCCGAGGGAACTCCATCTTCTCCGTGTCAAAGTGGGAGAGCTCCTGGTAGTACTCGTGGATTTCGATCCCGGCCTCGTTCACGAACCTTTGGCCATATTTGTCCGCGAAGATGAACCCTTCACTGAGGAAAGAAACCCAGAAAGCCGCTTCAAACTCCGGAGACTTAAAACCGATCAAACAAGACAGCCGGGTCATGTGCCAGAGGTCTCCGCCCACCTTCTGGGCCATCCGGATCCCGTCTCCGGTGTTACCCGGAGTTCCCAGGAACAGGAGGGGTTTGACGGGCATATAATCCCATTTCATCCTCGGGTCGTTCTCATAGCCACCGCAGGTCAGGATCACCGCTTGGCGCGCCTTTATGGAAATTGCCTTTCCTTCTTTTTCCGCCGTCACCCCGATAACTTCGCCCTGGGCGTTGGGAATCAGTTCCCTGGCCGGCGTTCGGGTCAACACCTGAATTCCCCGTTTGGTCACCAGGCCGGAGAGGAACTTCCAGAGGCGCTGAGAAGGCTTCCCTTCTTCCGGGGTTCCTTTGATGTTGTACTTGACTGCCGTCTCCGCACCGCGAACATGGGGAAACCCCGCGCCGGCAATCATGGTGGGATAGGCCACTTCCAGAGGCCTGAAGACCTGGACATCCGCGCCCATCTCCCGGATCCAGTCGCCGTTTTTTAGAGCGTATTCGACAAAGGTCTCGATGATCTCCCGTTCGGTGGTTTTGAAGGAGAGGGTATCCAGGTATTCGATAAATTCCTTTCCCTTCGGGATGATGATATTACCGCCGCAAATGCGGGTGTTTCCACCGCCGTCCGGCATCTTCTCCAGGATTACAACTTTGGCCCCTTGGTCATGGGCGGTGACTGCCGCAGCCGTTCCAGCTGCCCCCCAGCCCACCACCACCACGTCATATTCCAGATCCCATTTCTCAGGTACCGTGACTATCACCGTTCCTCCTTTCCCTATCCGGATCCCTATCCCGATCGATTTGAGGCCCAAAATAGACCTGCGCAGGATAAAGAAATTCTAAATCCGAAGCACTAAATTCGAAACAATTCCCAATGTCCAAAACCATTCGATCCCTTTGTATTAATCCAGCCCCAACAGCTTGGCGGGATTCTTGCGCACCATGATGTGGATTTCTTCGCTGCTAATTCCCTGGTTCATTAACGAAAGGATGAACATGCGCAGCCCTTCAACCGGAGAGGGGTTGAAGACCTGGCCGAAATCCGTGGCTAGGACGCAACGCTCTGGTCCAGCTTGGCGGATCACTTGAATGACATCTTTTATGCGGGCATTGAAAAACATGGGTGTCGTTGGCAGAAAGCAGTGCTCCAGGTAAGCCCCCTTTTTGGCGAACTCCAACTGAACCTCCAGGGAAAGATCTGGAACCTCGTTATGGGGGTGAGTCACCAGGATCTTCTTTACCCCGCGGCGGAAGGCTTCGTCGATCAATATCCGACTTTCTTCCGCCGAACAATGAGAGGTTCCCAGAATGATATTGGCCTCTGCGATCATATCCAGAATTTCTTTAACGGCGGGGACCAACTTTCCTTCCCGGTCGAGAATGGAGATTCCCTTCTCCGGCCACTTTACTCTGCCCGGCATGGTGCCATAAGTTCCCTTGAAATGCTTGATATGGGCATCGGAAAAGATCGAAGGCATCCACACCTCTTTGGCTCCGAACGCTATAGCCGCCTCCACGGCGCTGGGATTAAGCCCACCCACAGCCGGGTTGAGAACCACCCCCCCGAAAGCATGGATCCCGGGGACTGCTTTGCTCACGTAGTGCATGCGCGTGGCGTTAATCCCATAGTGGGCTTTGGAGAGTACAGCCTTCATGCCAGCCTCCCGCGCTTCCCTGGCGATCTCCACCTCGTCCAGCAGTCGATCGTGAAGGTCGGGGGTAGCGTGAAAATGAAGATCAGTCGCTCCTTCTAAAACCTCCATCCGTTTATCCATGGTCTTTTTACCTCCTTTTCCTGCCGCTGAGCATCTCGGCGACGGTTTGCACCACCGCTTCGTTCTGGGGCATCGTTCCGATGCTGATGCGCACGTATTCCGGATGGAAATCTCCCCGGATCATGATGCCGCCGCGACGGCCAAGCTCTTCGGTGAAGGCTTCGGCAGTGAAGCCGAAAGCGGATACTTTGGCAGTGACGTAATTCCCCTGGGGTGCGTCTACCATTGCTAGACCTAAAGAACCCAGCTCCCGGTGCAGGTATTCCCTCCCCTTGCGCACCACTTCCAAAGTACGCTGCAGGTGTTCTTTGTCTTTCAGAGCCGCGACTCCGGCGGATTGAGCCAACATCCCCGTCCCCCACTTCGGTTTTGCCTTGGAAAGGAAAGCAATGGCTTTGGCTGGGCCCACGCAGTAACCCAGACGAACATCGGCCAGGCCAAAGGCCTTGGAGAAAGTCCGAGTTACCAGCAAATTGATTCCTTCCCCCATCTCATAAAAGAACTCCAGAGCAGAGGTATGGGGATCAGCAAATTCAATGTAGGCCTCATCGGAAACCACGATGGCTTTCACCGCCTCGGCCGCCTGCAAGATTACCCGTAGATCCTTCAAGGGAACGAGCTTACTGGTGGGGTTATTGGGGCGGGTGATGAAAATCACCCGGCTCCTCGGGGTAAGCGCTTTTTTCAGTTTGGCGACATCCAAAGCAAAATTCTTTTCCAGGAGCACTTTGACTGGCTTGCGCCCCCGCGCCAAGGTAATCTCCTCGTAGAAGCTCCCAAAGGCAGGGGAGGTAAAGACGACTTCGTCTTCGGGGGCTGAAAAAACCTCGATGATATGCATCATCAAGGATGACGACCCCGGGCCAACCACAATGTTCTCTGGCCGCATGTTGACATATTGAGCCAGGGCGGCCCGCAATTCCCGCGCCTCCGCATCTGGATAAAGGCTGGCTTCGCCGGCCATCTCGATGATCTTGGCTTTAGCCAAAGGGGGGACTCCCAAAGGGTTTTCATTGGAAGACAGCTTGATTACCCTGGCAGGGTCCATTTCGTACTTGGCAGCGATATCCTGGGTCATCGGGCCGGGAAGGTAGGGAACAATTTTTCCCAATTGCGGATTGACGATCTCTTCGAAGATAGATTTTTTAGCCATCCATTTACCCCCTCAGAAAAAAATTAAAGTAGGCATTCAGTCAGGGGAATCGGGTAATTTGAACCTCTTCAACCTTAAAAACGGGCATCTTTCCCCCCCTTATTTAAGAAACCATCGAAAATGGTGCTCATATCCAGCAGTTTTTCCAAGTTCATGACCCGGTCTAGGATAAGCTTGGCGGAGAAATCATCTGCCGCTTTCGAGGCAAGGTCCTGATACTTCTCTACCATCTCCGTCAAGGACATGGGGTTTTCGGGGTCTCCCTTGGGGTGATCTACTCGCTCCCTAAGCCTTCTACCTTGCTTAGTTACGATCTCTATCTCGGCCGGCCATTTTTCCGGATACACATTTTCCATAGTTGGGTCCACTTCCACAGAAATCCTCTCCACCAGCTGGCGCACCTCCTTGTTCCATAGGAGGGAAGGAGAGAACGAATCAAGCCCTACCTTTTTCTCCTTAACTGCCAAGGCTATGCAGAAGGGAAGGCTGAACTTAGCACTGAAAGCATCTCGCACCGTCGGGTCCTTGAGCAGCCTGGTCGCGGCCGAATACGTGCGGCAGCGGATCGACTCCACCTCCTCAGGGCGTAAGGGATTGGCCTTCACGATTTTCAACACGGCATCGATGGCCGGATGAGTGTGGCGACAGGAAGCGTGGGGTTTAAAGGAGTTCCCCAGGCATCGGAAATTCCCGGGTATCAACGGAAGGGCGGCGGTAAGCTTCTCTAAATTCCAATCTCTAGCCATCGCCTTGCAGAAACCAGTCTCTCCCTCAAAAATTTGTTCATCTCCTGTAAATCCCTTTTGAGCAAGAAGGGCGGCCAATAGGCCGTTCATTGCCGCCTTACCCGGGTGGAGGTGTTTGTTCATCCCTTCATAAAAACGGAAACCGGCCGCCTGGGTGCCGGCAAGGCCGAAACCAAAAGCCATTTCTTGTGGGGTCAGCCTGAGGAGCCGGCCGCAGCCGGCCAAGGCCGCAAAGGTGCCGCAAGTGCCCGAAGGATGCCAGAATTCCCAATGAGATGGATTTACCGCTTCACCCACGCGGATTCCTGCTTCAAACCCTGCGATAAGGGAAGTAATAAATTCTTTCCCCGTGGCGCGAACTTTCTCGGCCAGCGCCAAAACTGCCGGGATCACGGTCACGCCCAGATGGACCATGGAAGTTTTATGGAAGTCGTCCATTTCTGTGGCATGGGATGCCGCTCCGTTAACCAGAGCGGCAAACAAGGCTAACCCTTTATTGGCGACTGGCAGGATCGTTGCTTCCCCAGAAGCACCCGTTTGGGGAACCGCCTGCAAGAGAATATTTATGGAGTCCTCATGGGAGCCAGCAAGGGCAGCCCCGATCCAATCGAGGAAAGCAACCCGGGAAAACTCGACGATCGGCCCGGGAAGATTATCGAATTCTAAAGCGCATAGCTCTTCCGCCAAGACCCTGGCGATAGATTTTCCCGAATTCATATATCCCCCAGGATTTTTTTATTTCGCTCCGACATCTTTGGCCAGGGCCAGGTATTTTTGGTACTCCCGTTCCACAAACTCTTCGAACTCTTTAGACCCCAGGTAAGCGACTTCCTTTTTCACCTTTTCCGCCATCTCATGAAAAACTGGGTCTTTGTGGGCCTTCCCCAATTCTCTGACCCAAAAGTCCACAACCTGTTTGGGAAGTCCTAAAGGGCCTGTCAATCCGTGCCAACCATGCACGTCAAGCATAGGGTAACCGGCTTCGGCCACTGTCGGCACGTCTCCGAGCAGCGGCAGACGCTTCTCGGCAATCACAGCAATCGGCCGAATCTTTTTTCCCTCGATCAAACCCCAGGACGGGCCATACTGCTGTCCGGTGAAATCGATATGGCCACCGGCTAATGCCGCAAGTACGGGTGACTCGCCCGGAAACATAACCCGGTTAACCATATCCAATGAGATGTTATTCGCACGAAAGAATTGAATACCTGCCGGGGAGCCAACCCCAGATACGCCTGTTGCCCCCCAACGAAGCTGTTTGGGGTTTTTCTTGGTGAATTCCGCAACCTCCTTAAGAGTTTTCCATGGGGCGTCCATGCGCACCTGATAGATGACCGGATCTTTTGTCATCCGCGCAATCCACGTCCGCTTCCGCCAATCGAAGGGAAGGTCGCCGGGCTGAAAGGCAGCGAGCATAGAACTGGTCGCATGGCCCTCACAGAGCATCGTATAGCCATCCGGCCTGGCGGTCAGCACTTCCCGAGCCCCAATGATCCCTCCGCCTCCGGGTTTATTAATCACGTTTAACTGAATCCCCGTTACTTTGGAAAAGTATCCAGACAGCAACCTGGCGGTTAGATCCGCTCCTCCACCCGGGTTATAGGCAACAATGAGGTCTATTGGCTTTGTAGGATAGGGCTCGCCCAAAGCTTGCGCACAGAAATAAGGTAGAACCAAGCAGGTTAAGAACCATCCGAAAATTATGCCTCTTTTCATATCATTCTCCTTTCACCAGATTGCTCTCTTCTTGGTTACTCTTTCTCAGCCGTCAAATAACCTCAGCGCTGGCCCAGTGAGAACGGGCGAAGAGTATGGTGGTCATACCCAGGAGACCCGCTCCCATCAGCACAAGAGCAATGGGACGACTCCAGAGGATCGCCAAAGAACCACCTCCCATGGATATTGTCTGGCGGAGCGAAGCCTCCATCATAGGCGCCAGAATTATGGCTAAGACCAATGGCAAGGCAGGGATTTTGAGCTTATCCAGTATCAACCCGAAGAAACCGAAAGCCAGGCAGGTGCCCACGTCGAAAAAGCTATTCCTCACACTATAGGTGCCCAGGAAGCAGAAGAGAAGGATTAGAGGCGCTATAAAAAAGTAAGGAACCCTCACCATTCTTGCCCATATTCCTACAAGGGGAAGGTTAAGAATCAGCAGCATCACATTTCCGATGTACATGCTGGCAATTACGGTCCAGACAAAAACCGGCTGCTTTTCGAAGAGGAGAGGACCCGGTTGCAGGCCATAGATCATCAGTCCGCTCAAAAGGACAGCGAGAGAGGTGGAAGGGGGGACGCCTAAGGTAAGCAGCGGCACAAAACCGCCACTGGTGCAAGAATTATTGGCTCCCTCAGGGGCAGCGACGCCCTCAATGGCCCCCTTCCCGAAATTGGCCCGGTTTTTGGAGAGCTTTTTCTCTATATCATAGGCAACGAAGGTAACAATCCCTGGGGTGCAGCCCGGCAAGCAACCGAGGAAAAATCCCGACAAAGTAGAGCGAAAAATGGCTCCCAAAGACTGCCTGACTTCACTCCATTTAATCATCCTCCACCAGGACCCAAGGCGCGCGCTGGAAATACGCCTGGCCTCTATCCCAACATTTTGGAATACCTCTTTCATGGCAAAAAGGCCCATGATGACCGCAATAAAATCCAGCCTGCCCATGAGGGTGACGGACCCGAAAGTTAGTCGCTGCACCCCCAGTTGCGGGTCGAGCCCTACGAGACATATGAGCATCCCGAGAGCGGCCGAGGTAACACCCCTCAAAAGCGATTTCCCCGACATGCTGGCTACCATGGAAAAGGCAAAGACTACCAGACCAAAAATTTCGGGTGGACCCATCCTCAAGGCCATATTCGCCAGGGGCGGGGAAAAGAAGGTGAGTCCCACCAGCCCTAATGTCCCTGCGATAAAAGAGGAGATTGCGGCGATGGCCAGGGCGGGTGCTGCCCTACCCTGCTTGGCCATCTCATATCCGTCTACACAGGTTATTACCGAGGAAATCTCTCCCGGTATATTCATTAAAATCGAAGTGGTGGACCCGCCATACATGGCCCCGTAGTAGATTGCCGCCAGCATGATGATGGCGGGTATAGGGGGAAGTAGGGTGGTGAGGGGCAGGAGCATGGCGATACCGGCTGTGGGACCGATGCCGGGGAGGACACCCACCAAAGTGCCCAGGATGGAGCCGGCCAGGGCAAAGAACAAGTTTTTCAAAGAAAGAGCGTTGGAAAATCCTTGGAGCAGCAAGCCAAATAGATCCACGTCTTTTCCTCTCTTAGATCCCCAGAAATCCTCCGGGTAAGTACATCATTAAATATTTCTTAAAGACGATATAAGTGCCTATGGCCACTGCCCCTGTCCAGATCCAGATGATGGTTATCCGGGTAGGGGAAATATACTTTGCGACCACCGCCAGAAAGAGCCAGGTGCTGATGGCGTAACCTAACCAATTCATGAAGATAATATAAAGCGCAAAGGGGCCTCCAATAAACCCTATGCTGAGCCACTCTTGCTTATTTGGCCATTGTATCGATGTTTTTCCGTGTGACGGAAAAGCGAGGAAAATTATTGAAAGGGCGATGAAAATTCCGGCAACAATGAGAGCCATGGTCCCTGTCCCGTCCCATCCGTTCCATATCCGATAGGCTTCGCTGAGACATAGCAGGCCGAAACCTGCCATAACCAGTCCGATGATGCGATCCGCAGATTTCATGCTTTGCCCCATTCGCTACCGTCCCCAGCCGGGTAAAACCTTTTACTCAGGATGTTCCTGCCCCCAACAATTGCATCGGCTTTCTTTCATTTATCATAGATGATGGAATCGTAAAAAGTCGTCACTCCGGTGGAAACCGGAGTCCAGAGAATTTCTAAGGATTTGAAATAACTGGATTCCGGCTTTCGCCGGAATGACGGAAATACGTCTTTTCAGACTTCTTACGAGATCATCATATATGGAATCTAACCTCATAGCGTCATTTCACCAGAAGATGGGCCAGCGTGGCCACCTCCTTCATATTTTCTAAGGCATTCACCATCTGAATGATCTTCTCCATGCGCTTTTTATCCAAAATTTTCTCCGAGAGTCTGGTAAATTTTCTTTGAAGCTCAGCATCGGTCAACGGATTTTGCCGAGAGCCTTTGGGGTATTCTATAAAGGATTCATACAGATTACCATTATTGGTTAATAGTTGCACACGGGACGGCCATTTCCCAGCATTTTGCATTTGATCCATTTCCGGATCGGCCGTAATCTTGATCTTCCGCGCCAACTGAAGAATCCTCTGGTCTTTCAATCGCTCCGGGGAATACTGATCCAAAAAGAGCTCCCCGTCCAGCAGGGTCACTGCGAGAGTATAGGGAAGACTCATTTGAGCCTTAAGGTATGTTGAGGGGGCATACATAGCTTCTTGATCCGGTCCTCCTATGAAAGCATGCATGGTGGGCACAAAGGCCCGGATTTCGTTGGTCTCCTCGGGAAGAACCTGATATTTCCGCATGATCTCTTGCAGGGCATCTACTGACGAGGCAATGGCATGAGTGCCATTGTGATACTTGATGGCAACATCCATGATCTGGAAACTACTGCCCAAGTTCTCGACGAGGAGGTGGGGAGAGAACTGATCCGCCTCCGAGTAGGCATGTAAGAACCCATCCCGCCCTTCAAAGACCGTCTGGGGACCAGTCAAACCACTCTGGGCGAACCAGGCGGCCAGAATGCCATCATGGGCTGCTTTTCCTGGATGAGTACGGGAAGTATCTGCTCCCACCGGGCCTGTAAAGGATTCGATAAGGCCAGCAGAAGAGCTCCCGGCGATGCCCAGGGCGTGGGCGATTTGCTCAGGGTTCAGCCCTATTGCTTGGCCAGCGATTGCTGCGGCTCCAAACACTCCACATGTGCCGGTAGCATGGAATCCCTTTCGATGGTGTACCATGGCTGGCTTAGAGTTAATGGCCAAGCCCACCCTCCCCATAATTTCGTACCCTATAACAACCAATGTAAGCAGCTCTTTGCCGTCCAACTTCTCTCTCTCGGCCATAGCCAGGGCAGTGGGGACAACCACAGGACCACAGTGGGCTACGCAAGCCAGAATGGTGTCCGTATAATCGTTGCTGTGAGTCATGGTCCCATTAGCGAGAACTGCAAAATTGGCGGAGAGTTGGTCGCCAAAATTGAAGACGGTAGACTCCTTAGCCCCGTTTAATTGGCGAACTACAGCGAGGACAGCTTGGGTAGCCTTAGAATTAGAACCCCCTAGGGCCAATCCTAAATTGTCCAATATGGACGCTTTAGCTTTTTGGATTACGGGAGCGGGGATCTGGTTAAATTCAAAATCATAGATAAATTCCCCAAGTATGTTCGCATAGTATTTTTGCATGAGATGGCTGTCTCCTTTCAAAATATTAAAAACATTCAGCTATCAGCAGCCAGCAATCAGCCAGATATTAATCTTGAAAATTCATAGTTTTAGCCGATCGCTGAAAGCTGACTACTGACTGCTTCAAAATTTCAAATCACTTTTTGTTGCCGTAGGCTTTCGATGGCCTCCTCCGAGTACCCCAGCTCTTTCAGGAGCTCCTCCGTATGTTGGCCCAAAGAGGGAGCTGGATTTTTTATTTCCCCGGGAGTCTCCGAGAGCTTGATGGGAATACCGATCTGCTTGAGCCGGCCCACCTGGGGATGTTCCACCTCGACGATCATCCGGCGATGCTGCACCTGTGGGTCTTCCAGCGCCTCACGGAGGTCTTTTACAGGCCCCAGACAAATATCCTGCCCCTGAAAAAAGGCCACCCATTCATCGCGGGTCTTTTGGCGAAAGGTCTTTTTAAAAAAGTTATAAACCTCTTGGCCTTTTTCCCCTTCGGCCCACTGATGATCGATGAAATCTTCCCGCCCCAAGGCGCGGCAAAGATTGGCCCAAAAATGGGGCTCTAAAGGCCCCAGAGTAATGGCCTTTCCGTCTTTGGTCTCGTAGATGGAGTAACAAGGGATGTTCCCGGCCAGCCAAAATTTTCCTCTTTCGGGCGCCGCGCCTGTGACAAGGTACTCAGCCAAGGGAGCGTGCTGAAAGCCCATCACCCCGTCGAGCATGGAAATGTCCACGAACTGGCCTTTTCCCGTATTCTGCACAGCCATAAGGGCCAGCAGAATTCCCATCGCGGCCATCAGTCCCCCCGCAGAATAATCAGCGATGGGTATGGAGGGTAGGGAAGGGGGCCGACCTTCGGATCCCCCCAAGTCTAAGATGCCACTGTAGCCTAAGTAGTTGATGTCATGACCGGCCAGCAGCCGATAGGGACCATTCTGGCCATACCCGGAGATGGAACAGTAGACCACTTGAGGGTTGACCTCTTTGACCCGGGAATAATCAATCCCCAACCGTTCCACTACCCCCGGGCGAAATCCTTCCACTACCACTTGGGAGGTCTTGGCCAAAGCAAAGAAAATCTCCTTTCCCCCAGGGGTTTTAAGGTTTAAAGCCAGGCTTTTCTTGTTCCGGTTGAGGTCAAGAAAACGGAGGCCCAGCCCCTTTACCAAGGGTTTCTCATGTCGGAACCAGTCTCCCCCTGCTTCGGGGTTCTCAACTTTAATCACCTCGGCCCCAAAATCAGCCAGGAGATGGGTGCAATAAGGTCCAGGCAGGGTCAGGGTCAAATCCAGGATACGCAACCCTTTTAAAGCAGACATTTATCCTTTCCTATTTTTTTCACCGCGGAGCGCGCAGAGAACGCTGAGGTGAAATTAAATTTAATAGGACGCAGATTTTCGCAGATAACCACAGATAGTTATTTTCTTTTTGGTTTATCATGATAATCCGTATTCATCCGTGTCCCCAAAGCAATTTCCTATACAATTAAATTAAAATCCAAAATCAAAAAAGGCCATAAAAGTCTAATTTTGCTTTTTTATTATTACATTCTCGGCGCTCTTTGCGCGCTCTGCGGTTAATTGGTTTTCTTAAACGATCCCCAAATAGATCTCTTTAATGTAGGGGTCCTTCATCAGATTTTCCGGCAGACCCTGGAGGGCGACCTTCCCTTGCTCCAGCACGTAGACCCGGTCGGCCATGCCGAAAGCCAGGTCAGCGTCCTGCTCCACCAGCAATATCGTCACCCCTCTTTCTTTAATAGACTTGATGGTGGCAGCAATGGCCTCTTTCACCAAGAGGGCCAGCCCCATGGAAGGTTCGTCCAGCATCAAAAGCTTGGGTTGGGACATCAGGGACCTGGCGATGGCCAGCATCTGCTGCTCTCCTCCGCTTAAAGTTCTGGCGTCCTGGGTGCACCTCTCTCTCAGAATGGGAAATAGATTGAACATCATCTCCATATCTCTTAAAATTCCCCCTTTATCTTTACTTCGCAAATAGGCACCCATTCTCAAGTTGTCTTCGACGCTTAAGTCAGGAAACAATCGCCGGCGCTCCGGGCAGTGGATGATTCCCATCTTAACCACGTCCACCGGCGAGAGATTGTCGATCCTCTTGCCCTCAAAAATTATGGATCCCCGAAGCTCGGCCACCCTGGAAATGGCCCTCAGCAACGTGGTCTTGCCGGCCCCATTGGGCCCGATCACCGCCACCAGCTCTTTCGCCTCCACCTCCATGGAGACGCCTTCCAAGATCTGGGCTTTCCCATAAGAAACCCAGAGATCTCTAACCTCAAATAGTGGCAAAGGTTCTCCCTCCTTTCCCCAGATAAGCCTCCACGACTTTCTCGTTGCGGGATAATTCTTCAGGAGTTCCATCGGCGATCTTCTCCCCAAAATGGAGAGTAACGACCCTTTTCACTAATTTCATCAGTTCGCGTAGCTTGTGCTCGATGATAATGATGGAATGACCTTCCCGGGATAACTTTTGGATCAGAGGAGAAAGAGAGGAGATCTCCTTTAATCCAAGCCCGGCGAAGGGTTCGTCTAAGAGCAAGAGTTCCGGCTCAGTGGCCAGAGCTCGGGCCAACTCCAGGCGTTTCAGATCTCCATGGGGCAAATCCTTGGCTAGCATACTCTCTTTGCCCGACAACCCCACGCTCTCCAAAAATTTCCAAGCTTTTTCTTCAGCCCCCTGATTCGCTTGCGCAGCTCCTCTTTGGGAAAGGCAAGAGATGACCACATTCTCTAATCCCGTAAGCTGATGGAAGGGGCGGACGATCTGGAAAGTTCGCGCAATGCCTTTGTTTACGATGGTATAGGGCTTCAAACCAACAAGGCTCTCTCCCTTAAAAATGATTTTCCCCCCACTGGGTTTAAGGAAGCCGGTCAACAAGTTAAAAAGGGTGGTCTTCCCTGCCCCGTTCGGGCCGATGACCCCCAGCATTTCCCCCTGGTTGAGAGCGAAACTGACATTGCGAACCGCACACAACCCCCCGAAGTATTTCGTTAACTCGACGACCTCTAAGATTGTCTCCATCAATGACCTTACCCCCCTTTCCTTTTACCAGTGAGCCGAAGGATCCCCTCCGAGAGGGCGGGCACTATTCCCTTGGGAACGAAGATAAGCATGAGAACCACCGTTGCGGTATAGATGAGGAGCCGCAACTCTTCCCATTCCCGCAACATCTCGTTGAAAATGGTCAGGAGATAAGCCCCACAGATGGGCCCCGTAATTGTGCCAATGCCGCCCACCACGCTCATGATCATCACTAAGACCGAGAGATTGACGGAGAGGGTCTCCGGACCCACGTGAAGTTGATTGTGGGAGTAGAAAGCCCCAGCCACGCCCGCAAAAAACCCACTGACGACGAAGGCCACCAGTTTGTACCGGGTAGTATTAATGCCTGAGGCCATGGCCCCAATCTCATCTTCCCGGATGGATTTGAGGATTAGTCCTTTATTCGATCGGCCGCCGGCATAAACCATCCCACAGCACAAGACCGTGAGTAGGAGGGAGAAATAATACTTTCCCGTCAAAGTCGGCCAAATCGGGGAAATTCCATAAAGCCCATCGAGTCCGCCGGTTATTTCCCAGTAGACATCCGTGAGGCCGTAGGGAACCGCCGCGGCGGCAAAAGTAGCCAAGGCAAAATATGGCCCTCTCAGCCTCAAACAAGGCGTCCCGATGATCAGCCCGAAGAGCGCGGCCACGCCTCCACCAATGAAGATGGTCAACCAGGGAGGCACTTTGAAGTAGAAATTCAAAAGCCCAGCCGCGTAGGCTCCGCCGCCCACGAAAAGGGCATGACCAAAGTTGACTTGCCCTGTGTACCCGCAGAGGATATCCCAACTGGCAACGTAAACCGCATAGATATTGGCCAGGATGATCAGTTCAACGATAGCTCGGTCTTTAATATAAAGCGGGACGAATGAAAGGATGGCCAAGGCGATGAGCAACCCGATTCGTTCGCTTGTAAAAACAGATCGGTTTTCTTGTCCCGGCATATCTCTCCCCTCAAGCCTCGATCCGTTTCCCCAGCAACCCGGATGGGCGGAAGGCAAGCATCAGCAGAATAATGATCACGGCTACGAGTTCCCCGAAATAGCTGGAGATGGCGAAAGAAATGACCACCTCCGTATAGCCGATCAAAAGAGCCGCCAGAATGGTCCCTTCCAGGCTCCCCATCCCCCCAAGTACCACCACCGCAAAAATCCGGCCCAAGGGGGGAGCCCACATCTCCGGACGGGCCCCCAGGGTGGGCGCGATGAAAGCTCCTCCGAGAGCGGCCAGGAAGGCCGAGATGGCCATGACGGTCAAATAGACCCTC